>OLFX01000358.1_pt1 | contig 73141 bp, 64 predicted proteins | sample 1605091 | NCBI WGS metagenome assembly OLFX01 (sample SAMEA3888906, study PRJEB22519) | human gut metagenome | biome: human gut; feature: human-associated habitat; material: faeces | place: Denmark | collected 2012 | reverse complement strand
AAGTTTAAATTGTTTGTCATGTTGCTTTGCCATATGAGATCCTCCTTCAGCATGTCTCTATTGTATCATGCTTATGTATATTTGGAATTTCTCATTTTGGCTTGTACTATTTATATTCTAGCACCAATAATCCTATTAAATATTTTATTAAACTTGTTAGGTGCTTTGGGGATAATTCCACCAGCATCCTCCTTCTTGCCATTTTTATCCATTGGCAGAAGTAATATTTTATTGTGCTATGCATTGGTAGGAATTATTATGAGTATTTACAGGTATAAGGACGTGTATCCTAAAAAAATCAGAGCATCACAGGTTTCGTTTCAGAAAACAATATATAACGTGAAGATGGATTAGTGGCTTGACCTTTCTGTAGTCAATAGTTATAATTTGTTTCATGGCAACACTTTGGCAACAGAAAATCAGTAAGCCAAAATAAAATGTGCAAATGAGGTAAAATATCAGCAGATTTTAAATAAAACTTAAACAAAATAGTTTAAGTCAAAGCGACAACTTGCCGAGTTTGAATAACGGATTTATAAAAAGGCAACGCCCTTTATCCTCAAGGGGCAAAAATCTTTAGCCTAGGGAATGAATAAAATAACGAGAAAATAAAGACCTTGTAGAGCGGAAAAACCGTTCTATGAGGTCTTTTTCTTTTACTTAAAATCATGGAGAAAGCCTTGAAAATAGAGGAATATCGAGAGATAAGAGAGAAGAATGAGAGAGTAAGCCAAGACCTTGAAGGAAGTCCTAAGATGCCTTGAAAGAGAAAATAGGTGAGGATAAAGGATTTTGCCTTTTGAGGATAAAGAGGGTTGCCTGAATATATTTCAAAAGCTCGCAAAGCCTAGTAAAATGGGCATTTGCGAGCTTGTTTTTTGCTCATTGGTACTAAAATGGTATTACATATTAAACTTTTCTATCTTTGATAAAACCCGTATATATTAGAATTGCTAATATGTCCGCAGGTATATATAGGGCAAGATTTGCTACAAAAGCAGTTACGTTGAAAGTGTTATTATCGGATTTTGTAAGTAAAAAGCATCCAAAGATGTGTATTGGAAACAGTAATAAGTAAAAGAGTATATTTTTGTCTAAGGTAATTTTTATGAATTTGTACTTTTCAGGTTCTTCATCTAATATTGCATTTATATTAAAATCAAGTGTTTGCATATCATCAGATGAATTGCATAAGTCTTGTGAAAGTTTAATAAAAGACTTCTTGTGCTTAAAGGCGATGCATAATCTATCATTATTTTGTGGACGAAGTATTAAATGTAATTTATTTATAATTTCGGTAAATATGTCTTGTGTTTCTGCTTTTTGTAGATATGCAGAATGGATTATTCGTGAAAACCAAGTTATACTTTCTGTATATTCTAAATCAGAAATTGTTGATGAAGAAAAATATTCTAAATAATTTGTCAAATCGCGTATGTTGCTGATTTGAGGTAATCCAAATCGTTTTTCGTAAATTATATTAAGTAATATAGCAATAGCGAACATTACAATAAAAGTAATGAAAAAATGCATAAAATAATCTTTATAAGCAAATTGAGTAACGATTAGTCCGATTATAGGTACATATAGTAGTAATAAAAATACTAAAGTAAAATATTTAAGGTAAAATTTTCTTTTAAGAGTTTTTTTAAGATTCATAGTAGATATCTCCTTATATTTGCGGCCAAGTAATTTTCCACTCAAAGTATTCGTTTGGAGAAATCTCTCCATTATTTAATTTCGTTTTCATTTCACACCAGTCTGACAAGAAGTCATTTACCAATCCATATTCAAAAGTTAATGCAATGGGTGAGCCTGCACTGTCATAATCATCTTCGTTGTAAGTTGGTCTGGCAGTCTCGGAAGATTTTGCCGGAGCCATTGCAGTCAGATGAATCAGGTTGCCGGGAGCTGTGTACTCTGGGAATCTTGTGCCTTTTCCACGGGCAGGAAGTGATGAGGCACTTTCTTCAAGCCAGAAAAGTGTTTCAATGATATCTTCAGCAGCACCAAGGCTGTAATCAGAGATTGCCTTGTAATTGCAGTGCAATGCATCAGCAAGCTTTAGAATCATATCTTCACCGGGAATGCGGGCACCGGTTTCATACTGGGATATGCGGACAGACATATTTTTGCCCTCAAATCCAAGTGCACCGCCCAGCTCGTCCATTGTCATTTTACGGAATACCCGTATTTTCTTTATTCTTTCACCAATTGTCATAGTGTAGTCACCTCCGTTTATCTGTCCCTGATGGACTGTTAAAGACAGTATAACACGGAAAAAATGAAAATGGAAGTTTTTCTATACGAGAACATTAGAAAAACTTCTTAACAATTCAATACAATACGGTATAGAATAGTATCAATTCAATTATCTATACGATATAGTATTGAAAAACAACTAAATGAGCGGTATCAGAAATTTAATAGGCATTTGCCATGACATTCATAGGAATCGAGCGAATGTAGACACTCCCCCAAGCGGACCGAGTACCTCGAGCAGGAGCGGGCGGTATTACAGGAGATTATCTCAGGTAAGGAGGCTGGTTGTGACATCAGCAGAACTGGTATGGAGAAACGCCAAAACAAATTTATAAAGGAAAGGTGGTGAAAGGGCATGAACGAAAAGTTTTTAGAAGTAGGAGATGTGATGCAGATTCTTGGAATTTCAAGATCAGCGGCATACAAGCTTATGAGACAGATCAACAGTGAACTTGAAAAGAAGGGTTACATTGTAATCCGTGGAAAAGCAAGCAGAAAGTATTTTGAAGAACGCATTTATGGTATGAGTGATGCAGTATAAGCAACAGGTAAGAAGATTAAGGCAGAGGCAGGTGCAGAAGCGATACGGTTTAGGCATCTGCTTCTGCATATGGAAAGAAGGAGATGATGAAAATGCCAGCTTATAAAGACAGTAAGACAGGCACTTGGTTCGTCAAATTCTATTGTAAGGACTGGACTGGGGAAAACAAACAGATAAAGAAAAGAGGCTTTGCTACAAAGAGGGAAGCACTTGATTATGAGCGGAATTATAAAATACGGCAGGAGAATAATCTGGATATGACATTCGGAGAGTTCTGGAAGCTGTATTCAGAGAATGTGAAAAATTATGTCAAACTCAATACATGACTTACAAAAGAGCACATTGTGGAGACAAAGATACTTCCATATTTTAGGAATCTTAAGATGAATGAGATTACACCGGGAGATGTACGCAAGTGGCAGAATGAGATGGTTGCATTCCGTTATAAGAATGGGAAGAGTTATTTCCAGACTTACAAGAAGACAATGCATAACATCTTAAGTGCGATATTCAACCATGCGTGCAGGTTTTATAATCTGAAATCGAATCCGGCAAGACAGGCTGGAAATATGGGCAGGGAAGAAAAGAAGGAAATGCTTTTCTGGACAACTGAAGAATATAAAAAGTTTTCAGAAGTGGTGATTGACAAGCCGGTTTCATTTTATGCATTTGAAATGCTGTACTGGACGGGAATGAGATTAGGTGAGCTGCTTGCTCTTACAATGGAAGATTTTGATTTTGAAAAGAACACAGTCAGAATAAATAAATCGTATCAGCGGCTACAGGGGCAGGATGTTATTACAACTCCGAAAACACCTAAGAGCAACAGGACAATCAAGCTGCCGAAGTTCCTTGCAGAGGAAATGCAGGAATATTTTGCAATGTTATATGACCAGACACCAACAGACAGGATTTTTCTGGTGACAAAGAGCTTTCTTCATCATGAGATGGAGCGTGGATGCAAATTATCCGGTGTGAAGAAAATCAGAATCCATGATCTAAGGCATTCGCACATTTCACATCTGATTGACCTCGGGTTTTCCGCAGTTGCAATAGCTGACAGGGTTGGTCATGAGAGTATTGATATCACATATCGTTATTCACATCTGTTTCCGTCAAAGCAGGTGGCAATGGCAGACAGACTTGATGCTATCAATGCAAGCTTTGAGGATTGTTAGGAGCAGGATGACGATGTAGACATTATGGAGGCAGAGGAAACAGCACCTATGATTGATATGGATGCGGCTGCGGAAAAAAATTATAAGCATTGATAAGTACAAAGCAGTCTGATAATGCGGGTACAAGTTTTGCTGGATATATGAAGCAGAAATTAAAAGAATAGATTTTATATCGGAAGGAGCAGATTATTATGAGCGAGAAAAGGCTGGATGCCAAGAACAGATGGAGAAATGTTGTAGTAGCGTTTCGTATGTCACCGGAGGAAGCACAGGAGCTGAATGTGATGGTTTCACTCAGCGGACTTTCAAAACAGGATTATATCATCCAATGTCTTCTGAAGCATGAAATCAGGGTTGTTGGTGGAATGAAGGTGGCAAAGAAAGTACAGGTGCATCTTGATACGATACTGGAAGAATTACAGACATTAGATGAAGCAGACAGAGGTATAGATGTTGAAGAACTGCTGGTTCCATTAAAGCATGTGCTTGATATTCTGCAAAGTGATGAGAAAGGCGGTAATCATTATGAGTAAGACAACATTTGAAAAGCTAGGTATCCCATATGAAGAAAGGGATGGAATCTTCTATCCGGTTCTTGTCGCAGGGACAGAGAAGGCAGATATAGAAGCAGGAAAGTATGGGCGAATGTGGATTAAATATATCAAGGAAGAATATCCAATGAGATATAAGAGTCTGGTGCGGTTCGGGGAGCTTGAAGAGCGAGCAGATGAAGTCAATGATACAGCATATGAGCTGCTCGATGATATTGAAGCTAAGTGGCTGAAAAAGCATAAGCCAAAGAATCCAAATTCCTTTACAGAACAGTTACAGCTAAGAACACAGACCAGGATGATGGCAGAGGAAATCGTTATTATGGATGTAGTGATGCAGTTTCATTAGTGTGGTGGCAAAAAGCGCCCCCAAAACCACAAAGTGGGGGCAGAAAGCACCCCAGCACAAATCAGAGCCGAAAAAGTGTGGGGGCAAAAAGTGCCGTCAAAATGCAAAAGTGGGGGCAAAAAGCGCCACCATATCAGTAATTGTGGTGGAATATTAACCACCTCATATCATATACAGGGTGCAGGTGCTCCTGCCAAGACGAAAAATTATGTAAACGCTGATGGCGTTTATATTGTTTCGGGAAAAGGTCCGACCTTTTCCGCATCTTGCAAAACCTATGAACACAATTTTAAGAAAGGTTGAAAAAGCAATGGTACAGATAAAAAGAGATTGGTTTGATACAGCATTAGAAAACTACGAAAGGGGAGAAACGTATGGCAGATGGAAAGAGAAGATACAAGTCTGACAGGAAAGATTATAAGGTATCTGTGAAGCTGTCAGAGAAAGATATGGATATTCTAAAAGCAGCACTTAAACGAACAGGAAGGACAGCAAGTGCATATATAAGAGAATTGATCCGGACAGGCGGCAACATTGATACAAGTTATCCAGAGGACAGAGCAAGAGTAATCCGTGTTATTGCCGGTATTGCAAATAATATTAATCAGGCAGTAAAGCTTGGCAATTCACAGGGAAAGTTATATTACAGCGATATTGATAAACTGCAGAGCAGTCTGGGTGATGTAAAGAAAACATTTGGGGAGGTGCTGGAAATATGGCGATTACAAAGATCCTGAATATCATGGAATCGGAAAGCAGAAATCCGGCATCGCACCTGAAGAATGCTTTGGAATATATCCAGAATCCGGATAAGACAGAAGAATGCGTACTGGAGGGCAGTATTAACTGTCTGCCGGATACAGCATTTGAGCAGATGGAAGAGACAAAGAATATTTTTCATAAGACGGGTAAAAGGCAGGGCTATGATGTGATCATATCGTTTTCACCGGAGGAAAAAGTAACAGCAGATCAGGCAATGTATGTGCTGGAGCATTTTGAGAAGGATGTGCTTGGTGATGATTATGAGGCTGTGTATGCGGTTCACACTGACAGGGAGCATATGCATGGACATCTGATCTGGAACAGTGTCAGCATGACCACCGGCAAGAAATACAATTCACCTAAAAACAATTGGAAAAATCATCTCCAGCCTATTACAAATAAATATTGTGATGAACTTGGACTTTCCATTATGCCGGCAGAGTACAGCAGGAATCCAAAAAATATCAGCAGGGACAAGTGGGAAAAGGAAATGTCAATGAAAGAGATAATTCTAAGGGATGCCAAGATGTGTGCATATGCAGCCGGGAATGTGGAGCATTTTAAATATCTGATGAAAAGACTTGGATATGTATTTAAGAAAGACGCATGGATGGAGGTGCAGGCACCTGGATTTCGGTATTATCATAAACTGGCAAAGCTGGACGAGATGTTTTCAGAAGATATGTTACGGCATTATGTGGATATGCCCTGGATGGCAAAGCCTTACTTTTATTCGTCGGATATCAGGGGACTACACAGGGCGAAGCTGTCACCATTCCAAAAGAAGTTTTATGCAAAGCTATACAGATTAAGGGTTGTAGAACAGAAGCGTTTTGTAGTTGGTGGAGCAAAGTATGCAGAGGATTTGAAGAGGTTTCATCAGTTACAGGATGAATATCTGCTGCTTGTGAATAATGACATCAAAAGTATTGTGGAGCTTGTGGATTTCATAAGTGAGAAAGAAGATAGGATTCAGCAGATTGAGGACAGGCAGAAGGAGATATACAGAGAAAGTTCTAGTCGGAAACGCAGTATAAAGAATGAAGAGCAGTACCGGGAATATCAGATATGGCACATGGAAGTGCAGGAAGAACTGGATGAGCTGAAGCAGGAGAAGAGAAATGTTAAGAGGCAGATACAGCTTGCTGATGACATTATAAAAGAAGATTTGTATACGGCTTATTATGCGGTGTCGGGGAAGGAGGAGATTGTTGCTGACAGGGATGTTGAGATACCGGGGATGGAAGAACAGGCAAATTTATACGACGTGGAACATCAGATTATGGATAATGCTGCTTCGGAACAGATTTACACAGGCGAAAATGGAATTGTAGATGATGTAGAGGCAGATATTCCGATAGCTGCTAATAATGTTGAATCAATTGCTGACAGCTTATCTGAATATGGGGTATATCAAGACATTGATATTGCTGTTAAGGCGGATATATTCGGATTTGATATTGCGAATGTAAGTGGAAATATAAGGCTGTTTTCAGATGTTATAAAGAGGCTGGGAATAAAGCTGGATGGTGATGAGATTTATGAGGAGTTCCAAAGAATTTATAATAAGAGTGTTAACATGGATGCGGATAAAGGAAAAATGGAAGATAGGATGTGGAATATAGGCAGAGGAAAATGATTCTTCTGCTATATATAAAATAATATAGGTGGTATTTTGTAGGGATTGCCGCAAAAACAATTTTACGAAAATGAAAGAAGCAATTGCGGATTTGACTAACAGGAACGCGAAAATATCTTCAAATGAATATATACAAACATGCGTTTGTGTGGTATAATAAAATTTAATATAAGAAAAATTAAAAGATAATACAAATGGAGGCAGAAAATGCAGAAGATAAGTTACAAAAAACTTTGGAAACTGTTAATTGATAAAGATATGTTAAAAAAGGATTTGGCACAAAAAGCTCAAATTAGTCCAACGTCTATAGCTAAATTGTCCAAGAATGAAAATGTAAATACAGAAATTCTGCAAAAGATATGTAATGCACTTGAATGTGATGTTTGTGACATTATGGAGATGGTTGAGAGTAATTCAAATACAGAAGGAGAGAACTAACATAATGATTAGATTAGCGACAGTTTTTAGTGGTATAGGTGCAATAGAACATGCATTACAGAGAATGCAGATAAAAAATGAGATAATTTTTGCTTGTGATAATGGTGATGTGTCAATTCTTACGAAGAAAATAGACATGAATATAGATGAAATAGGAAATGAGTTAAAAGCTTTATCGAAGATTATTAAAAAGATACAATTTAATGATGAAGTCGAGGATTTGTATAAAAATCAGTTGGATGGCATGTTAGCAGAAGCACTAAATGAATATGAAATTGTTTTAAGTAAGATTGATTCGTTTCCCAAACAAGATTCGAAGTTGATAGAAAAAATTTTAAAAAATGTTATTTCCATGAAGGGAGTAAAAGCTTCAAGAGTAAAAGAATATAAAAAGTTTTTAGCTGAACTTGGACATGGATCTGAGCAGCAGGCAAAACTTAGAGAATTGCAGGTTATACTTGAGGTTTCTAATGACTATAAAAAAGATAATTCACTTGAGGATCTTGGAAAAGATATTGAATTTGAGAGTGGCGATGATATTGATTGGAGAAGCATTTCAGAGTTGGTATATTCAGCTTACGAAAAATTAGAAGCCCTAGATGGCAAGAAGATAATTCGTAAGGTACAGGATTTATCGCAGAGAGCGAGCCAATTGCACGAGAAAATTAATTATATGGATGTCCAAAAGAAGCTTGTAGCCATGGGTGATGACTGGACTGCCCGAAAGAAATATGTAGATTCTCTTTATGAAGGAATGGAAAAGAGAAATAAGGTAAAAGCATCATATATGGCAAATTATAATATTAAAGATGAGCAGTTCCATTGGAACGTTGCCTTCCTGGATGGCAAGCAATATGCTGGTCAGGTGGATCTCTTTGTTGGTGGAAGTCCTTGTCAATCATTCTCTTTGGTAGGTAAACAGCGTGGCTTGGATGATACAAGAGGAACACTTTTTTATGAGTATGCCAGACTGATTGATGAAATAAAACCGAAGATTTTTATTTATGAAAATGTAAAAGCTGTTACCACACATGATGGAGGAAAAACATGGGAGAAAATGCAACAGGTTTTTTCAGAATTGGGCTATAAATTTACATGGTCAATTTTGAATTCAAAGAATTATGGTATTCCGCAGAATAGAGAACGATTATTTGTTGTAGGATTTCGCGAGGATTTGGAACTGGTAAAAGAATTTAGTTTTCCAAATCCAATTCCGTTAAGAAAAAAAATGAAGGACTTTCTTATGAATAATGCTCCTGGAGGATATTTTCTCCCGAAGAAAGGAGTAGAATTTGTAACAAAAGAAAAAAATCTTTCAAAACGATTCACGCAAATTGATGGTGAAGTACAACTATGTCAGAAGAAGAATCAACAGTTTAATTGGCATGGGGATTTTGTTTTTCAGTCAGAAGAGGATGCGAAAGAGAAAGAGATACCAGAACTTGAAAAATATTTTTTGTCCGAAAAAGTAGTTAAATATGTAATGGCTACAGGAACAAAGAATTTTTATAGTAAACCAAAGACTGACTTAGATGTTGCGAGACCATTACTTACGACCATGCACAAAATGCATAGAGCTGGGGTAGATAATTATGTTACAACAGATGGAAGATTGAGAAAGCTTACACCAAGAGAGTGCTTACGTCTTATGGGATTCTCAGACAACTTTAAGATAGTAGTATCAGACACATCTATGTATCAGCAGGCAGGTAATTCGATAGTAGTTGATGTTTTGATTCATATTATGAACAAAGTTATTGAGAGTTGCCCATCTTTAGTCGAGGAGGAATAGAATTATGTCATTTACACCATTTGCTAGATATAGAAATTTTACATTGGCAAATCTTAAGGCTTTGCTTGAAGTTTATCCTGATATGGCAAGAAGTATTCCGTGGGAGGAGGCAAAGGATTTTGCAGAGGCAAATTTAAAAGGTTATAAGAGGACCGCCTATCAACAGGCATGTCAGCTTGGTTTGGAGGATAGAACAAAAGATAGCTTTAGAATACACAACTATTTATATACATTTGATGATGAGAATCTTACAAAATATCTTGTATTTTGGTTTAAGACATATTTTGCACCAAATCCACATGTGAAATCATCTGATGAGGCTTTTTTGCTTTATTGTCGTCTTTGCGAAGATATTTTGCAGAGCGAAAGCCATTCAGTGAATTTTGAAGATTTTGTAGAAAAGAATATCGGGGGAAAGAGTGATGATATTTTACTCAATGCAATAAAAGCATATGCTGCACCTGTGAAGTACAGAAAAGTTGGAAATTATGATAATTTATATATTTCTGAATCAGATATTAATGCTATTGAAGATGAAGTAAGCTTTATTAAAGCAAACTTCCCTATCGGTAATCCGAAGTCTGAACACAATTTTTTTGAAAGATTCTCATATGCAAATTTCTGTAAGTTTTATGGCAAAGATGAAAATCCGGAAGTCAAAGATGGTGAAGAAATTCGATTAGCAGATACTTCACGAGTGGAATTACATTTTGAACAAAGCAAGGAATGCGCACGTCAACTTGTGGATTGTGTATATCGAATAGATAATTTTGAAAGATTTTCCAAAGTTCTGAAGAATAATGGTAAAAATGTCAAGATTATTACAGATGATTTAGGCGGAAATTATCTTAGATATATGTTTGCTAAATCAACATCTGACTTGTATGAGAATACCAGTGGTGGAAAGAAACGTGTGTTTTTGGATAAAGACTATGAAATTAATGTTGATGGCATGACAGAAAAATGTAGATTATCAACCGAGTGGGTAAGCTCTGAACTTGGAGATGGTACCGCAAGTGCAAATTATCTTCAAGCATTAATGAAGACCATAAATACATATTATTCTGATGTTTTAAAAATATACGAAGAATTTGGAAGATGGTACTTAGAGTATTTGAAACAAGACTTCAAATTGTCTGATTTGCCAGAGTGTTTTAAATCAAGATTTGCTCAGAGATATATTCAATCACTTTTGGCAAAACCATTTGTGATTTTAACTGGAAACAGTGGAACTGGTAAAACAAGAATTTCTAAGCAGTTTGCAGAATATCTTGAGGTTGACTTTGGAAATGATGAAAAAAACTGGTTACTGATTCCTGTCGGTGCAGATTGGACGGACAATACAAAGATACTTGGTTTTTACAATCCATTAGCAATTGATGGTAAAGGCGAGTATGAGAAGACTGCCATTTTGAAGTTGATTGAGAGAGCGAATCTTCCGGAAAATAAAAGTGTACCATTTTTTATTATACTGGATGAGATGAATTTAAGTCATGTAGAGAGATATTTTGCAGATTTTCTTAGTCATATGGAAACACCAGATTTGAAGTTTGTTTTGGATGGATATCCAGGTTTGCTTAGGTATCCTGAGAACCTGTTTGTGGTTGGAACAGTCAATATCGATGAAACTACATATATGTTTAGTCCAAAGGTACTGGATCGGGCTAATGTAATTGAATTCAAGCCGGAAGAAAATTCTGTATTGGATTTATTTGTTAATCCGGCAGATAATGAAAACATCAACCCTGCTAGTGATGGAACAGCAGAAGCATTTGAAAAAATGGCTGCACTTATCAGAACTGGAAAAAGTAATTTGGATGTAGGTATACTTGTCGGAATTCAAAACGTTTTCAAGCGAATTTATGAGATTGTTGAAAAGAGTGGATACGAATTTGCATATAGAACTGTTCGTGAGATACGACAATATTTATCAGCAGCTTATGAACTTACGGAAGACAAGGAAACTTTTGATTTTTACTCCATAATTGATGAGCAGCTTATTCAGAAGATTCTTCCTAAAATTCACGGGAATAATAAAGAAATTGGCAGACTGCTCGAAGAACTGGGAACATTGTGTGTAGAGTATAATTTGCCATTAAGCAGAGAAAAGATTGAGAAGATGAAAGGAAAACTTGCACAGATCCAGTATGCAAGCTTTATATAAAATATGGTTGCAGCATTACGCTTCAGGGTGAATGAAGATTATGATGCGTACCTTTACCCTGTCGGAACATACAACAAAATAGACTGGGAAAATGAATTACCTTGCCAGTTAGGTACAGATTATTCGGTATACTTATCTAAATCAGAAGATAATATTGAGGCTATTGATATAGTAAATGGATTGGATGGAAAACCAATTTTACGACTTATTGAAACGAAGCAATATATTATCAAGCTGGATAATAAGAGCAAAGATTTCGTATCGTTACCGATTTTACAGAATGAAAATAACAAGGCTCCGAAAATTTATGAAGACGAGAACTCTGTCACATTCCAGTATATAAATTACCTGGGAAGAACGAAGGCTTCATTTTCTGATTCCAATCAAAAAAGAAATTTTGTCTTTGAAGTAGTTCCTAATAAAATGGATTATGAAGGTGATTATATTGAGCTTACAGAATCCATTGCAGAGCATTGTTCGGAATTGTTATTGGAGTATTCTGGATTAACATCGAATGTATTTAGCATATCGAATGAAGATTCAAGAACCTTGCTGGAACAATTTATCTTTTTACGGAGATTCTGTTTCAGTGAGAATCTTTTAGGACTGTTTGAAGCCATAAAGAGAAATCCCGATCGTATATTGATAGAAGATTCGGAATTTAAGCCTATAGGATATGGAGTGCCTTCAAGGAAAATTTTTACACATCCTTTTAGTTATGGACAAAAATGGAGAAAATATGAGACTGAGGACTTGCACACACATTATCTCCCGTCAACGATTGCAGTTTCGAAAAAAAGGGACAGCGTTGATACAGTCGCAAATAGATTTTTGAAATATGCATTGGAGAAGTTTCAAGTTATCTGCGAAGAATTAATCAAATCTCTTGAGTCCGCAGGTGCGGAAAAGCAAACTGAATGCTTGCGCGAAGCTGCTAATATTCAGCAGATGTTGAATGATATTTTGAATGATCGTTTCTTTGATGAAATTGGAAGGCTTGAGATTATGCCTCAGAATAATCAGGTTCTTCAAAAGAGAGCAGGCTATTCGGATATATTTTTTGCATATTCCATGGTTGACCTGGCACTGCGACTTGATTGGAAAGGAGAAGATTCTGTATATGAGGGAGAATCAAAAAACGTTGCTCTCCTGTATGAATATTGGCTTTTCTTTGAACTAGGCAGTATAATTAAATCTATAGATGGATGTGAAGCGATTACTATAGAGGATACACCATTTCTCACAACTGATAATGGTAAGTTGACTGTATCACTGAAGGAAGGAAAGAAATCATGCCAGGCATATGTAATTAAAAATCTCAATACAAGAATTAATCTTTATTATAATAGAACTTTTGTGCCAACTGATTTTCGTACTACAAAGTATGAGGGGTCGTATTCACGACCATTCAGGCCAGATTATACACTAGCTATCTTTCCATGCAGATATCAGGGAGGATATGATGGAGGAGAGAGTAAGGCCGTCAAAGATGGTGCTGTAAGTTATATCCATTTTGATGCCAAGTATCGTATTACAGAATTAACTTCTTTTGTTGGAAAAGTTGATAATGCTACCGATTTTGACGACAGCGAATTAGAAGATGAGAAAGCATCAGAGGTCACAAATACATATAAACGTGGCGATCTTTTAAAGATGCACACATATAATGACGCAATTCGTAGAACGATTGGAAGTTATGTATTATATCCTGGAAATGCAAAACAAGCAGATATGGGTAATAAGGTGTTTAGTCTTTATGATGAAATTCTCCCAGGTGTAGGTGCATTTGCAATAAAGCCAAGTAATAGTGAGCTAGGAGAGAAGGAACTGTGCAGATTTATTTCTGACATGATAAAAGAAAAGGGACAAGATAATTCCCGACTCAATCGACTGAAGTATTATGCAGAAATGGTTATGCAAGAACCGCCTGCATTTAAGAATACGCAAGTAGATTCATCAGATGGATTAGCAAAGGCATTATGTGTCATTGGATATATTCGGAGTGAAATACCAAGCGATTACTACCACTCGCTTGAACAGAATGATTTGCTCAAGCAAGGAAAGGAATTTCTGTTCTACTACTATGCAATAAAGGGAAACACGGTATATTCTCATCACCATGATATTGCAAAAGCTGGAACATTCAGGTTTTACAAAAACAATATTGATATTACAAAAACATATGATTTAGAACCAATTCTTTGCGATATAGTTTCTAATAATCTTGTTTCAAAGCAGGAACTTGTAAATCAGCTTAATTCTCAAGGTTTCTTAACGTCTGTAGATAACCATAATGCGGATTTTTACTATGTAATGAAAGTAAAGGTTGTTAAGGATTGTTTGCCAAGAGAATCAAAAAACATTAGCGATATAAATGGCATTAATGGCAATGATAGTTTTAGCCCGCACTCTCCAAAAGTAATAGATATACGAGCGTTTTTGGCCTCACCGTAATTAATAACTATTTGTTTAGGCAAGACCATTTGGTGTGTTGGATATCGAAAGAATAACAATATGATGTATGCATCATGGGGACAAAATGTAGAGGAAATAGGTAAACTTATTTAATGTATTGAAGGAGAAATAAAGAATGCAGAGAATTAATGATGATGAAATCTTTTTTGAAAATATCCCTTTATATGGTTCAAATATTGTAACAAAAGGTTCAAGTGGACTTGGAGGGGAAATTTATTTTAATATAAGTGATATAGATTTCTTTGGAGGAAATGTGAATTCAATAGAAACAATTGCTGGAAAAGAAGTATATTCTTTAAATAAATCGAATGTATATAGATTCGATAAGAGAAATCTTTTAGAATATATGGATTCGATAAAAGATGAATTCATACTTAACTTATTTTATGATTACAAAAAATTCACTAGAAATTCCGACAAATGGAAAATGATAGACGAAGATGGATGGAAGTATAGGAGAGAGGAAATTGAACATGCATCAAATTTAGAATTTGATATGTATCTAAAAAAATCTACATTAGACAGAGGATTTATAGGTTGCAATTCCTCTGATATTTATTCTCTAGTGGTTGCGTATACATTGATTCCTAATTATACAGAATTAAGAATCCTGCGAACAAATGAAAATGGACATAATTGTTATACATTTTTGATGAGTCTAAAGTCTTCTGTAGATTTTGTTTCAGAGTTTAATCAGGAGTTCGAAGAAGAGGTTGAGGATAAAAGAGGTGCAAATAGAGCGGCTTTGTTAAATGATGCATACAACAGAGGTGGTAAACCTGGTAAGTCTCGTGTTAATACAACTGTGTTTAACAGAGATCCTGTTATTGCAGCGGCTGTAAAAGAAAGAGCAAATGGACAATGTGATTTGTGTGGACAACCTGCTCCGTTTAATAATGCTAATGGGTTTCCTTATCTAGAGGAGCATCATCTAGTCAGACTAGCTGATGGAGGGGATGACAGCATAGATAATGCAGTGGCACTGTGTCCTAATTGTCATAGGAAAATGCATGTTGTAAATGATGAGAGAGATACGGAAACACTTAAGAAAAGAATTTTGGCATATGTGAATGCGATGAATAAAGAATAATCGTAATTTTATACTTTATAGATATCTTTTATGAGTTGGCGAATAAAATTGTGAGGCATAAAATGTGAAAGATAGAAAGGCTGGCTAAGTTAATGGAAAATAATTGTTGAGGTGATTTTGTGGCAGATGTTTTAACTAAAGAACAACGGCATAAAAACATGAAAAATATTCATGGAAAAGATACTAAAATAGAGGTTATATTGAGGAAGGCATTATGGGAAAAAGGGTATAGGTATCGTAAAAATTATAAAAAGTTGCCAGGGAGCCCGGATATTGTACTGACAAAATATAAGATAGCAATCTTCTGTGATGGAGAATTTTTTCATGGGAAGGATTGGGAAGTATTAAAACCAAGACTGGAAAAGGGTAATAACAGTGAGTTTTGGATAAGTAAAATATCCCGTAATAGAGAGCGGGATGATGAAATAAATAAGAGATTGCTGTTTGAAGGCTGGATCGTTATCCGGTTTTGGGGTGATGATATAAAGAAGCATACAGATGAGTGTGTTAAGGTTGTGGAAGAAACAATCTTTGATAATAACCTAATAGAGGATACAGGTTTATTTTGAAGGTGAATTGAAGAATTGACATCAAATAACCCTAGTTATTAAGAACAGAGTTTGAGTGGTATAATTACATTATTGGTGTATCGGAATTGGATATTGTACAAAAAGTGATTATAAGAGGACAAGAAAGGAGGTCAACTATTGGATCAGTTAGAACTCATAGATTGCGTTAGTAGCGCTGGAATTGACAGCTTGCGAGGGTTTTCATATCAAATTAAAGTGTTTCTTTTATATCTTTCTAAAATAAAAGATAATGAGAGAATGGGATATGAAACAATAGATGATGTAAGTATTCAGAAGTTAAACGAATCTAATTTTGATGAAAAATGTAATGGGTATATGTCTATAAAGACAGAAAGTAATACATACACTGCTATTCAGGTAAAAAGAACAACTATCACGGTTGATGTTGCAAAAGGTATTCTTTTAAATTGGTTATTGCTAAAAGATAGAGGTGATGTTGAAGAATACATAGTTTTCACAGAAAAAGATTACAAAAATACAGATAGTATTTTTGATATAAATTTTGATGTTTTTTTTGATGAAATTCAAAATTCAACAAAAAAGCGTAGTGATGCACTTATTATGAGAGTTAAGAAACTGTTCAATGGCGACAAAAATAAATTCTTAAAGTACATTACAGAAATAAAACAGCATTATAGATTTGAAAATGTGGAAAAAATTGACGATGAAATTTATCGAGCGTATTCATTTATTTTTATGAAGGGCGGAGTAGCAGATTCAATATATATTTTACGAATCAATGAATTGCATAATTTTGTTGTTAAAAATTTATTTTCTTGTATAGAAAAAAGACTTCCGTATGTATGTGACTATAACGAGTTCATGCAGGAAGCAGAATTGATTTGTAATAGAATTACAAATAATAAAATAGAGTTGAACTATCCGAACTTTATTAAATCGAATCCTGTATATATGAATGAATTGATTGGAACTAGAGAATATAAGCAATTACAATATTGTGGATTATCAGAACCTTCTATGAAAATTAATTTGGGATATAGACAGTATTATCAACAGTACAGACTTATGAATTTGGAAAATGGTAGAGTTGATGCTATGAATAGTATCGAGATGACTTCATTTGAGAATTTTATCCAAACAAAAGATAGGGTTCAAGCAGAGAATATTGATACACCTAGAAATAGATTTGAAGAAACAAAAAGATGTAGTAATTCCTATGCCTCAACAGAACAAATTAGGTATGGCACTTTAATATACTTAACAGGAGAGAGTATAGACGATGATATAAAGATATCATGGAAGGATGATGAAAATGATGCAGACAAATGTTGACGCTGAAGTTATTCAATTAAGCGTGTATTGTGATATAATTATTGGCATTTTAAAATATATTGAGGAAATGTCAATTAATAAGGTGATGGTATTTGCATACATTTTAAAGAAAAATAGATTTTATAAATGCAAGGTATTTACTGCAAACTCAAAAATAAATATTGTAATAAAGGCATTAACATTATTGAATGGATTGCGAGATGATTATTTTTATAATATCGAGTATATAGTTAAAGCAATAGATATTTTGGTTCAGAAAGAAATAGTTGTTGTTGAAGAGAATGGCTTGTTAATTCTCAAGGATAAATCATATCCATCTAAAATGGATATTCCGTTATTTTTTAGACATGTTTTAGATGAAAGTGGGAATTTTACAGACCGACAATTTTTGAAGGAGGTTTTGGAAAATGTTTAGAATTGAAACTTTGACATTGTATAATTTGGATGATGAGAAATATACATATTCTTTTTCGGCAGGACTAAATTATTTTGTTGGAAGTAATAGTACAGGAAAGACAGTATTTTACAATTTTATTGATTACATGTTTGGCTCATCAGCTCCAATATCAAAGGATCCTTGGTTTCGTGGCTCATTAAAAAAGGCAGAAATGGAATTTACATATTGCAATATTAAATATAAGGCTATAAGAACAATTGATTCCAATAAGAATTTTTTTGGCTATTCAGACGATATTAATTTGGAGCCAGTAAATGAAGATTTGTATAAAGAAAGGATGAATTCTGTGTTTACACCTGATGAGGAAACACTTAAAGAGTTCAGAAAATTTGTAGAAGAAGATATTTCATATAGAACATTCACATTATTTAACTTCTTGGGAGAAACTAGGCAAGGCGTTCTAAATAATTTCTTTGATAAATGTGATAAAGTAAAATATTCAGTAAAGCTTCCTGGAATTTTGAACTACATTTTTAATGACAATTTAAATGAAATTGCAAGCATTAGAAAGAAACTGGAAAAATTAGATCAAGAAATCAGAGATCTAGAACATAAACAAACTAAGTATCTGTTTGTGTTAAATGGAGTTAATTCTAGATTAGCAAAATTAGATATAAATAAGCGGTATACTGGGGATAATGCATCTGCAATTCGAAAAGAATTATCAGCCATAAAAAATATGGAAAACAGGGTGGAAACAAAAAAGGATAACATTGCTGTTTTGGAAACTGTATATAACAATTTATCAGAACAGATAAGGGTATACGAAAATGCAAAGCAAGATTCAAAACAATTAAAGAAGAATAGTGAAAATCAAAAATTGTTATTAGAAAAATTAAATGATTTTATAGAAGAAAATGGTCAATATCATTATTTGATTGAACCAATACAGAAACTGATTGTAGAATTAAATAATACAATTTCTTTTAGCGAGTATCTACAAAAAGATGAAACAATTGATGTCCTGAAAAAGCAAATGTTGGCAACAAAAAAAGAAATAAGAGAAAATGATAGTAGATTTATCTGTTATTCTGTTGAACAGAAAGCAAAATATATTAGTGTTATTGAAGAATTGCTTGATGATGAAATTATTTTTAATGAAGATGATTTAAAGGAAAAAAAGAAACAAAAACGCGAATTAAAAGAAAGACTTAGAATTTTGCAAAATACTGATAATGAAACGAAACTTAAAAATTTGGGGTTAATAATCACAGAGCTTTATTCTACCGCACATGATTGCTCTGAAGTTGTGGGAACAGATTGTGAAAAAAAGGGATTTACAATTAAATATTTTAAAAACGGAAATGTATTACAACCATCAGTTATTGATGAAGGTGAACAGATGAATTATTATACTGGAAGTATGGCAAGACATACATTAATGCAACTTTCTGGATATCTAGGATTTTTGAAATTACTTTTGGAAGAAAATAAATATCCAATTATACCCTTTTTGGTAATAGATCATATTTCGAAGCCGTTTGATAAAGATAATAGTTTAGCGATTGGTAAAATATTTGAAAAGGCTTTTGAATATATAGGAAAGGATGATTTGCAAGTCTTTTTATTTGATGATGAAATGAGTGGCGATTTAGGATTAACACCAGACCATGAACAGTCTATGACGGAAGAAGGAAAAACCGGGTTTAATCCATTTTATAAACCATAAAATCAATTTTGCAAATGTTCGTACGATATTTGACATCGAATTATTAAAAATTATAAAGTGAATTATTTTTGATAAATCGGAAACCACGGAGAGATAAGGTTAGATTATGGACATAAGTAAAAAAGATTGGAAGTTATTTTGAGAAACTGGAATTTCTATACAATGTATATCAGTAGTGTGATGTAGGAAATAGCATATTTCGAAGAGCAGATATCAAAGTATTTTAAAATGTCAAGCGATATTACTGTGACAAAGATGTATATATCAAGAGCAATGGTATTCAGAGATTATGCTAAGAACAAAAAAGTAACTGGGGCAGATTATGATAAAAAGACTTCAACTTGGAATTTGTAGTGAAAAGCTTGACTTAGTCTCATACAGTTTCGAGTTAGTCTTAACAAAGTATCATGAGATTTGATACTTGATGAGACTAAACAAAGTGGCAGAAATGCGATGAAATGAGCATTTATGTAAGAATAAGAGGGATTATCAGTCTAAAGTCAGTATCACATAGTCTCATTTATTTGCTGATTCTATGAGACTTACTTGAGACTAGGAAAAATGATGGAGAAAGAAAATTGTGGATAAACAGAGCCTTTTTATATCGTATTGCTGGAAAGATGGCAATACATATGCGGATGAACTAGAAACGCAATTAAAGGAAGAATTCAATGTACAGAGAGATAAATCACAGTTAATCGCAAATGACGATATTTATGATTTTATGGTCCAAATCGCTAATTGCGATAATGTAATCATAGTTTTAACAGAAGAATATGTAAAATCTTTAAATTGTATGTTGGAAATGTCTTTTTTGGTATCGCAAGAGGATTGGCCTATGAAAGCTATGGTATTAGTAATTGATAATTCATTGTACTCGATAGAAAGAAAACTGGAAATAATTAATTATTGGTTATTGCGTCAAAAAACTTGTATAGATGGTATGCGGGATGAAGAAATTGGAAAAACAATTTGGGAGGAAGAAAGAAATTATATTGATCAAATCTGTGAACAAGTTGAAAAATTTTTAAGTGGGCTTTCAAGAAGAAAAAATCCTAGTCAAATAGCTGTTGTAAATGAGGTTATTAAGAAGTCGAAACGTAATAGAAAAGCAGAAAGTGATTTAATAGCACGAGGGGAGGCATTTGTAAAAGATTACATTTCTAAAAATGGAAATATTACATTAAAAGAACTTGCGGAGGCTTCAGGTCGCAGTTCAGCATCAGTAAGGCGTATGATTTCGGATTTGTTGGAGAAAGGATGTATTGAAAAGGTTGGTGTAGGGAAAGAAATGCGTTATATTGTGGTCAAATGATATGAAAATGTATCAATTAAAATAATTCGTCGCTAAATGATTATTCCGGGGTTCTCTGAGCCGCCTGTCCGGACTTTGGGAGCCACCTTTCCGGAGATTGAGAGCCATGTGTACCGGTAATTCAGAGCCACATTTAAAAGCTCTATTACATATATTTCCTTTATACTGTAGCTACACACCATTGGTGTGAATACAGGTAAAGGAGGTCACAATTATGACCAAGTTAGGAAAGATATCTACATGGATAACTGCAGCCCTCCGTAATGAACAGTTTTTCTCGCTTGCAGAATTAAATGATTCTATACGGGAAAAACTGAATGCCTACAATGCTCGTAAATTCCAGAAAAAGGAATGCAGCAGGCTCAGTTTATTTCTTGGGGAAGAAATAAACTGAGCCTGCTACACCTTTTGAACTGGCTGAGTGGAAACAAGCCACTGTCCAGTTCAACTATCACATCGCAGTAGACAAGATGTACTACTCCGTGCCTTATCAGTATATCAAAAATAAGGTCGATGTGCGTATAACAGATACAACGGTTGAAATATTTTATAATCACAATCGGATTGCCTCTCATAGGAGACTTCACGGAAGGAACGGCCAGTATTCCACTGTGACGGAACATATGCCGCAGGAACACCAGAAATATCTGGAATGGAACGGCGACAGGTTCCGTAAATGGGCAGATTCGATTGGAATTAACACAAGTAAGGTTGTCGATGCAATACTTACCTCCGGCAGGGTTGAACAACAATCCTATAGAAGCTGTATGGGATTGTTAAAACTGGCAGAGAAATATTCGCCTGAAAAACTGGAACAGGTCTGTGCCAAAGCACTTTCTTATTCTGCTAAACCCAGCTATAAAAGTATCAAAAATCTATTGGCTGCAATAAAAGACTCACCAGATGACATATCGAATGCATCAAAGGAATCTCAGACTGTTGAAAAGCCACATGGCATCACAAGAGGTGCCAGATACTATGGAGGTAAACGATCATGACAAATCAAAGTACAATTGATAAACTTATCGAAATGCGCCTGACCGCTATGGCAGATGCATTCCGTATCCAAATGGATGATCCTACAATGAAGGAAGTGCCGTTCGAGGACCGCTTCGGTATGCTTGTTAATATCGAGTACAGCAATCGCAAAAATAACCGGTTGAAAAGACTGATCCGGCAGGCTGAGTTCGAACAGCCGGATGCCAGCATTACAGCAATTGATTACCAGTCCGGTCGGAAACTGAACAAAGCACTGATCAGCCGTCTGGCAACTTGCGAATACATTACAGAATACAGGAACATCTTCATTACAGGTGCCACCGGAAGTGGTAAAACTTATATGGCCTGTGCTTTTGGCATGGAGGCCTGCAAACACTACTACACAGTACGGTATGTGCGGCTTCCTGATTTATTACTGGACTTACAGGCTGCCAGAGACAGCGGAACTTTTTCAACTGTCCTGAAGAAGTACACCAAGCCAGTAGTACTGATCATTGACGAGTGGCTTCTCCTCAAACTGACGGAAGCTGAAGCCAGAAACCTTTTTGAACCGATACACAAAAGACGCAAGAAATCATCCACGATCTTTTGCTCGCAGTTCCGCGAAAGTGAATGGTACCAACAAATCTGTGGCGGTGAAAGTACCCTGGCAGATGCCATTATGGATCGTATAACGTATGACTCATATAAGATCGATATTGAAAGCATTGATCCATCCAAAGCTCTCTCTATGCGAGAGGTATATGGATTAGATCCTGCAATGGCAAAGTAACTTATCACTACAGAGAACGGAGTGGCTCCGTTAGTCCGGACAGGTGGCTCTCGCCACACCGGACTGGCGGCTCCGCCGCACCGTAATATTCACTAAAAAAGCGACGTAAATTTTTGCTTGTTAAATATCTCATTTTGGATTATTATTTTTTTGATGGACTTACAAACTATCAGATGATTATTCTCTGAATAGTAAACAAACCTGCAAGATACCAGAAATACACACAATAATGACAATATAGCAATGGTACTGGATCGGTACTAAAAATGTGTGAAACGAAAAATAATGTGTGGAAAAGGCTTGAGTTATCAATACTAAATGGTATAGATAACTACATTAAAATAACCAAAATCTAACCAGACTCTGCGAGTTTGAATATCGGACAGAAATGCCGAAAGCCTGTATTTATGCGGACTTCCGGCATTTACTTTTCCTGATGAGTTTATGGTAGGATAGGAGGATGAAAATGATAACAGATGCATTTGATAATTCAGAGGTTTTATTTGGAACAAAAGATTTTTATGGAGAACAAAAACATTTATGCGATAAGTGTATGATCATATTTTCAGAACTGATATTTGAATACATGCTTGATACATATGAGCATCATGAAGTTGGTGTGATAAGATGTTGCAATGGGATTACACCAGTGTATGTTTTTGACATAGAGGGAATGAAAATTGCCGGATATTTAAGTCATATCGGTTCTGCGCTGGCAGGTGGAGATGTAATAGATGTAAACTGGCTTACTGGTGCTGTGAAGTTTATTATGTTTGGTTCGGCAGGATCATTAGACAGTGGGCTGACAACAGGTAAATTTGTGATACCGACACACAGTTATCGGGAAGAGGGATTAAGTTATCACTATGCACCACCGGCAGATTACATCGAGGTAAAAAATGCAAAAACAGTCAAAGCGATATTTGATGAATTAAAACTTCCGAATGTTTTGGGAAAAGTCTGGACAACGGATGCAATATATCGGGAAACAAAAGCCAAATTTGATGCGAGAAAAAAAGAGGGCTGCATTGCTGTGGAGATGGAACTTGCCGGAGTTCAGGCAGTCTGTGACTTTTATGGATGGGAGTTATATAATTTTCTGGTTACCGGGGATGTATTAGATCAGGCAGTTTATGATGTTTCCGGGCTTGCGGATGCCAATCATAATATGGATAAATTATATGTTGCAATCGAGATTGCGAAAAGAATTTGAAATAGGGAAGGAGCATAAACGAATGATAAAGAAGATCACACGTGATCCAATGTTTCTTGCGCAGAAATCAGTGGACGCGACCGAAGCAGACAAGCAGGTGATAACGGATCTGTTGGATACTTTAAGAGCAAATTTAGATCATTGCGTCGGGATGGCGGCGAACATGATCGGAGTGAGCAAAAATATTATTGTAGTGGCAGCAGGACCATTTCAGTTTGCAATGATCAATCCGGTGATCACAAAGAAAACCGGAGCTTTTCAGACGGAGGAAGGCTGCCTTTCGCTGGATGGAGTAAGACCATGCACGAGATATAAAGAAATTGAAGTGGACTATCTGGACACAAATTTTAAGAAGCAGCACGGCAAATATATAGGCTGGACTGCCCAGATTATCCAGCATGAGGTAGATCACTGCAACGGCATCGTGATCTAGTTTTGATAGAAATTCAATCCAAGGAGGAAAATCATATGTTATTGATCTGTTATCCAAAATGCTCCACCTGTCAGAAGGCAAAGAAATGGTTAGATGGTAAGGATATCGCATATACGGAGCGCAATATCGCAGAGGAAAATCCAACTTACGAGGAATTAAAAGAATGGTACGAAAAAAGTGGGCTGCCATTGAAAAAGTTTTTTAATACAAGCGGACTTTTATACAAAAGCATGCAGTTGAAGGATAAATTACCGGGAATGGGCGAGGAGGAGCAGTTAAAACTTCTTGCAACAGACGGTATGCTTGTGAAGCGTCCGCTGGTTGTGGATGGAGATACTGTGCTGACCGGTTTTAGGGAAGTGGAGTGGACCGAAAAATTGCTCTCATAAAAGAAAATTTTGATGGAAGGAATGAATATGACGACGAATCATCTGATTTTAGATTTTTCACATGTCTATTGTGACGAGAAGATACCAAAGAATGATAGAGTTCACTGGCTGGACTGTTCTGATATTGCGGAATGTGATTTATATTGTTCTAAACGTGCAGAAGAAGAGATCAGAGCGAGGATTGAACCGTATGGAATCCGCGGAATTCATTTTCTGGATTCTGGAAATTATCACTATGTGACAGGAATTATGACGGAACAAATCAAACAGGGGTTCTCACTGATTCTGTTTGATCATCACACAGATATGCAAAAACCGATGATTGAGCATATGACAAGCTGTGGCGATTGGGCAGGAAAAGTATTAAAAACAAATCCATGGTTACAGCAGTTGATTTTGATTGGACCGCAGGAGCGTGATATCCAGCAGATATACAGTGAAAAAGAAGGTCTGGTGACCAGCACAGAACTGCGGGAAAAACTAGTTACTTTTTCGGCAGAAGAGATTCAAAGTGGAGAAGCTGGAAATAAAATTTCGAAAATAAAAAAGAACCTTCCGGTTTACATTTCCATAGACAAGGATATTTTAGATGAAGAATATTCAGAGACAAATTGGAGTCAGGGAAAAATGTCATTGCCTGTGCTAGAACGATTGCTGATGCCATTTTTAAAGAGTGGAAATATTTTAGGCATTGATATTTGCGGGGAATGTCAACAGGGAATGCCATTGCCGCAGTATTTGGAAGCAGAGGAGATTAATGGAGAAACAAATAAAGAATTGTTTGATTTTCTGATGCATTACTCGCACATGTAAAGTGTGAATGAGCAGTGTATTTTGTAAAAGTTCTTGACAACTTCTGATTTTTGCGTAAGATAAAGGATAGAAAAAAGAAAGGCACGCATGTGATGGGTGAATGGAATGATTAACAGATAATTTGATTCAGAAGAAGGAAAGTGAAAGCTTTCTGTGTAAACAAGACAGACAGTTAGGAAACCCGGGGAAAGGGTTTGTTTGTGTGTTTCTGAATTAGGTTATTTGAAAATCTCATTTGCTGACATCGGTGTGGAAGATAGATATTACAATGTAGCATGTAATGCGGGACATCATGGATTTATGGATGAAGATGGTATTATGTAAACTAAAAGCAGATGCCGTGATATCCATCCAGAGTGATCGTAACTGCCAGAATAAGAGATTTCAAAAAGTCTGTTTCAGGAAACTGGAACAGACTTTTTTTCCCCTTCGGAAAACGAGGAGGATTTATGTTACAGATTAAAAATTTAAGCATTATTCATAAAAAGGACCTGCGTGTTATTTTAAATGATTTTTCCTGTGTGTTAAATGACGGCGATAAGGCGGTCATTATCGGGGAAGAGGGAAATGGAAAGTCAACGCTTTTAAAATGGATTTACGATGAAAAGCTGGTGGACGATTACTGCGAGACAGAAGGTGAACTGATCCAAACGAAGGAGCGTTTCGCTTATCTGCCACAGGAACTGCCGAAAGAAAAACGGACATTAACAGTCTGTGAGTTTTTTATGGAAGAGGAGAGCTTTTTGGAGCAGACACCAAAAACGCTGGGGCAGATGGCGGCAAAATTTCATGTCCCGGCAGATTTCTTTTACCGGGAGCAGCCCATGGAAACACTGTCGGGTGGAGAGAAAGTCAAGGCGCAGATGATGAAACTGCTTTTGACGGAGCCGACAGTCTTTTTGCTGGATGAACCATCCAATGACATTGATGTGGAGACGCTGGAATGGTTAGAGCAGCTCATCCAAAACTGGAAACATATTGTGCTGTTTATTTCGCATGACGAGACGTTGATTGAAAATACAGCGAATATGATCATTTACATCGAGCAGATCCGCAGAAAAACTGTGAGCAGATATACGATCGCAAAAATGTCCTACGAACAGTACCGAAAAGAGCGGCTGCGCAATTTCGAAAATCAGGAGCGGCAGGCAGAGAGTGAAAGACGTGAAAAGAAGATACGCGAGGAAAAGTTAAAGCGTATTTATCAGAGTGTGGACTATGCACAGGAGACGATCTCAAGGCAGAACCCGGCAGGCGGGAGACTGTTAAAAAAGAAAATGCACGCAGTAAAATCCATGGAGCGGCGTTTTGAAAAAGAAAATGAGAACATGACCGAGATGCCGGAGCAGGAGGGCGCGATCTTCTTTAAGCTTGGAAATAAGGAGGCGGCAATTCCGGCAGGAAAAACAGTGATCGAGTACGAGTTGCCAGAACTGTGGACGCCGGATGGGGAGCGCATTCTGGCTGAAAATATTTTTCTCCGCATACGCGGTTCTGAAAAGATTTGCATCACCGGGAAAAATGGAGTCGGTAAGACGACACTGCTTCATAAAATAGCGGAGGAGCTGTTGAACAGAAATGACATTCACGCGGAGTATATGCCGCAGAATTACGAGGAACTGTTGCAGTTACATGTGACGCCTGTGGAATATTTAGATCAGACCGGGAAAAAAGAGGAGCGGACAAAAATCAGGACATTTCTGGGCGCGTTAAAATATACGGCAGATGAGATGGATCATCCCATCGCAGAGTTATCCGGTGGACAGAAAGCAAAAATTTTTCTACTGAAAATGAGTATGTCCGGGGCGAATGTACTGATTTTGGATGAACCGACAAGAAATTTTTCGCCGCTGTCCGGTCCAGTCATCCGTGAAATGCTAAAGGAATTTCCGGGGGCAGTCATCAGTATCTCGCATGACAGGAAGTATATTGATGAGGTATGCGATAAAGTATACTGTCTGACGGAAACAGGGTTCCAGTTGCAGAAAAAATAGAAATCATAGACTTTTGACAAAACTTTAACACTTTAAACGAAAAAAGTGCTTGCCAATCCGCAAAAAAACGTATATCATGTTTGATAAATACAGAAAGCGAAACAAGGAGAGGATTAGCATGGAAAAACGTATTTCAGGTCACACAGGTTTACTGGCATTGATCGGATCACCGGTCGGACATTCAGGTTCACCTGCAATGTATAACTACAGTTTTGAAAAACTTGGTCTTGATTATGCTTATGTGGCATTTGATATAAAAGAAGATAAGGTAAAAGATGCGATCGCGGCGATGAAAACATTCAATATGCGTGGGTGCAATGTGACGATGCCGGACAAGGTAGAGGCAGCAAAGTATATGGATGAACTTTCCCCGGCGGCGCAGATCATCGGTGCAGTCAATACGATTGTCAATGACAATGGAAAACTGACCGGACATATTACAGATGGCGAGGGATTTGTACATAATTTAAGAGATCACGGAATCGAGATCAAAGGCAGGAAAATTACGGTAGCCGGAGGCGGTGGGGCAGCGACTGCAATTCAGGTACAGTGTGCATTAGACGGAGCACGTGAGATTTCGATTTTCAATATCAAAGATGCATTTTTCGAGCGCACTTTACAGACCGCAGAAAAGATTCGGAAAGCAGTACCGGAGTGTGTGGTCAATGTATATGATATTGCAGATATAGCAAAAATGACGGAAGAGATTCAGTCCAGTGATATTTTTGCAAATGCTACAATTGTAGGAATGAAACCGATGGATGACCAGAGTGTTGTGAAAGATCTGTCTGCATTCCGTCCGGGACTTGTAGTTGCAGATGCAGTTTACAATCCGGAGGAGACAAAGCTTTTGCGGGAAGCAAAAGAAGCAGGATGCACCTGCATCGGTGGAAAAGGCATGTTATTATGGCAGGGTGTTGCAGCATTTAAACTGTACACAGGCCAGGATATGCCGGTGGAAGATGTAAAGAAATTGTTCTTCAGCTAAACAGAAACGGATTGATCGAAAAAATGAGCCGGCAAAAGTGAAATGCTTTTGCCGGCTTTTTAGATTCAGGCAACATAATCAATATTATTTCCGGTGAAACGCAGAGCGTCCTGTGCTTTCCGTTCCTGCTGATATGGATTGGATTCATTCGGATATTTGATCATTGTGTTTGTCGTACCGCCGGATACATAGGTGCGTCCGCATTCCGGGCAGACCGAAGTATGAATGGATACGGAGGCGGAAATGACTTTTCCATTGTTCTGTGAAGCTTTGGTATATGCATTGGATACATGCTCCCCTTCATGGGCGCGCACTGCATTTCCGGCTGCCCCCGGAGCAATGTGTGCGGCTGATTTGTAGGAAACATTTTCGTTGGAACCATCTGCATATTTCCGATTTTTGCAGGTCTGGCATTCTTCCGGGGAGCTTGGACGGTTTGTGGAATCCGTTTTATTTGGATCATCGGAATTTTTGATATTATAATGATTATAATAATCGGAATCTGCATAAGTGTTTATGCTTGCATTCGTGGATATATTCATGAGGATGCCTCCTTTTTGCAAGTGATTGGTGTTTCGTAGTTTTTCTTTATCATAACACAGCCTGCAAATAAAAAGTCAAGGCTAAAATGAAAGAACTTTGAAAATTTTATACAGGTTGAAAATTAGACGTCAAAACAAGACCACCACACCAGTGCTGGTCTGAAAGGTATAGTAGATAATTAAGATTTTGGAAGAGATGCAAGATATTCTTTCACTCGTCCATAGTAGATGCGTAGAAACTTGTTAGCACCGGCAGTCATATAGACATAATACGGTTTCTTTTGAGCCCGTTTTTTGTCTAAGAACTGATACACAGGATCATCTTGTGGATGTGTTTTGATTAAGACATCCATTACCTGAAATAGTGTTTTCCTGAGGTCAGAAGAACCTCGTTTTGAAGTTGGAACACTTTTCTGTTCATAAGAGCCGGATTCGTTAACACCAGGGTCTACACCGGCAAAAGCAGTAATGGCACCCTTGTGAGTGAAACGGGAAACATCACCAATCTCAGCCATCAGTTGAGGACCGAGTGACGTTCCAACCCCTTTCATTGCCATAACAACGGGATACTCCGGAAGCTTGGATGCAGTTTCGTTCATGAGAGTGCGTAGCGACTCAACAGTAATAGAAGCACTGTTAAGTTGGTCAACTGCCTGCTTGATAATAAGCTTTGTAATGTCATCCTTAGGAAGTACAGGAACAAGCTCCTTTGCTTTTCCATAGATTTCTTCAGCTTTTGACTTGCTGAAGTTGTACTTCTTGCGTTTGCACCAGTTTTCATAGTGATCAATAAAAGCGTTTATGGACATTTTATGGACACAGTCTACATGCCAGTATGTAGATGCAAAATCGACCCATTTCTGGCTGCCGTCACTACGTGCAGGACTGTCAAAATAAGTATTAACACCAGGATAGGTTTGGTCAAGGATGCCGATAAGGTTATTCTTCATAGCCGTCTTGTGCTTCATGTAAAAGCCAAACTGACGGTTCATGGTTTTGAGTTGATTGCGTAATTCATCCATAACGCTATACTGTTTCAGATTTTGCCACTTGTCAAGTGCATATCGGGCAATTTTAACAGAGTCAGCTTTATCTGTTTTGACTATACGAAGGGAATCGTTATCAAAATCCTTGATAAGCTTTGGGTTAATGGCACTAACGAAAAGATTTGCTTCGGAAAGTTGATGGGCAAGGACTTCGTAATAGCGTCCGGTATGCTCCATTACAATTCGGGACTCACCTTCGATAGACTTGATAAGTTTTACAAGCGAATTGATGTCACTGGATGTGTGTTTAATTTCAAAGGGTGTGGAAACAATTTCGCCAAAAGGCCGCATAATAGCAACCATACTTTTACCTTTTGAAACATCGATACCTACTGCGTTCATAAATTTGTCACTCCTTAAGATTATTGCAATGGATAAGTACCAGTTTTACTCATTGCCTATTCAATCTACTGTGGTGTGACACGAATGCACCTGAGGTGATTCAACCTGCATAAAACGAACGCTGCGAATGAGGAGCTGGTTATCAGTCTGTGTTACGGACGCGAAGTCCAAGAAAGGAGAAGATATCCAATTGCTACCTACATTCTAACAGCTTAAGCAACAAGATGGATAATTCCTTACTGGCTGTAAGGGATATTAACCATAAATATATTGTAGTAGAATGGAGGAATTTTTAAGGTGAAAAATGTTTTAAAGATTGAAAAAAATGAAGAACTCAACTATGAGTTTGGTAAACAAAATCCAATCGGCACAAAACTGGTTGGATTTTTTGTATGTGTCCTGCGGCACTTCATCCTGCCTGCCGGGAAGGGGGATGGCAGGCAGTGTGTCTCCCGGGGAGACACATTATATTTATAAGGAGAAGTTTATAAAAAGATAATAGCTGTTTATCTTATAAATAATCGTGGCGGGCAAGTACGTTTAAGATATTTCTACCTTCTTCTGTACCCTCGATGATTCTGCGGGCACGTTTGCTGTCTCCGATATTAACGATTTCTACGTTTGTATCACTGAAAGCTTCCTCAATTTCACTTAAAACAGGAGTGTTAGCTCTCATGCCAAGGCAGATGAAACCATAATCAAATGGAACTTCCTCAATCTCACCTTCTGGATTTTTCACGATGAAACGATCATTTTTTACTTCCTGTAAAGCAGTGTTTGTCATCTGTTTTACATGGTATTTTGCCATTTTAGCGTTTGTGTCACATTTTGTGACAGGATCAAGACCATTACCGATCATTGGAAGCATCTCAACCATAGAAACTTCTGCACCTCTCTCGGTGAAGAATTCCATAACGTCAAGTCCTACAGCACCACCGCCGATGATGGAAACTTTTTTACCGGACATGTCTTTTGGATACTCATTCAGGCGCTCGATCATCTTTAATACAGTTGCAACATTTGTGCCATCTTTGTCAACAAGATCATGTAGACCTGTGATCGGAGGAAGTGTTGGAACAGAACCGGTTGCATTTACAATGATATCCGGGTTTAAGCTCTTAACGAGTTCTGCGGTTGCACCTGTATTTGTAAAAATAAATAAGTTGTGAAGTTTTCTTGCACGGTGGATCATATAGTTCGGGAAGTCTGCCAGACGTTTTTTGTCTGGAATCCTGGAGATTACGGAAGCAAGTCCGCCAAGCTCTGCTTTTTTCTCGATCAGGAAAGTGGTGCATCCAACTTCTGCTGCGGTACAGGCTGCTTCAAGACCGGCAGTACCACCACCGATGACAACAACGTTGCAAGGTTTGTTCACTTTTTGTTTCATGTAATCTTCACCGGTGTTGACGGCTGGGTTTACAGTACAACGGATTGGCTGGTTTAAACCGATTCTGTGTCCTGCACAGCCGATGTTACATGAGATACATTTACGGATATCGCACTCATTGCCGAATTCTACTTTGTTTACCCATTCAGGATCAGCGATAAGTCCGCGTCCCATTCCGATGAAGTCTGCGTCACCTCTTGCAAGGATATCTTCTGCAACTTTCGGATCACGGATATTACCAACAGTCATACATGGTTTGCCGTATTTTTCTTTTACAGCTTTTGCCATGTAAGAACGCCAGCCGTCTGGTAAGTAGTTTGCGTCGATCTGGTACTGGATAGAACCATTTAAACCACAGGAAACGTCAAATACGTCAACTTCTTTTTCAAAATACTGTAAGTACTCTAAAGTATCTTCTAATGTATTACCGCCTTCCATTAATTCATCAGCACTGATGCGGACGAAGATAGGGAAGAATGGTCCAACCTGTTTACGGACTTCTTCGATGACTAATTTTGCAAATCTTGCGCGGTTTTCTGCGGAACCACCGAATTCATCTGTTCTCTTATTTGTAATAGGAGAGAGGAACTGGCTGATTAAGTAAGAGTGTCCGGCGTGGATCTCAACTGCATCAAAACCACAGATCTGAGCACGTTTTGCAGCTTCACCGTATTTTTTTACGATATGCATGATCTCGTCTTTTTCCAAAGGTCTTGGAATCTCTCCACCTGCTTTGGAAGGAATGTCAGATGCGGAAACCGGCTGCATTCCGATACGGGAAGACATTGCAGAAGCACCTGCGTGGTTTAACTGGATCGCGATGCACGCACCATGTTTGTGAATGCTCTCGCATAATTTGAAAAGTCTTGGGATGTAGTTGTCAAGGTCGATGCGAAGCTGTGTTGTTCCGTTGGAACCCTGCGGGGAATCCACGCTTGCGTTCTCAACGATCAAAAGACCTGTACCACCCTTGGCTCTCTGCTCATAGTAGTTAATATGAAGGAAACTCATTTCACCATTCTGCTCACCGTAGTTGGTTCCCATAGGTGTCATGACGATTCTGTTTTTTACGGTCATTCTGCGGATGGTCATTGGTTCAAAAATATGTGGATATTTGGTTTTCATCGTAAAATAATCTCCTTATTTGAAATATTATCTGAGGAATCAATAACGTGGGCAGACGTTAATTTTTTAACAAATGAGAGGTAAAGTGACCTTCTCGTTACATTCAACTTATATGGAAATGATAAAAATGTCCAATTGTTATTTTGTCCGGAAATGATAGAAAAAATCTATAGATTGATTTATAATTTGAGAGGTATATTTATTATGGAAAAATAAGAAGTGAAAATAAGAGGGGGAACGTTATGGCATTTTTTTCGGGAATCAGTACACAGAAAAGAGATTCTGCGAGCGAGGCAGACGGCGGAGAACTTTTCAAAGGAGCAGCGTTTATTGCAGCGGGGGTGCTGGCAGCTTCCTTTATGACAATGGAGATTGCATCTGTGGTGAAACTCGGACTTCTGGCAGCCGGGGTGGTACTGTGTGCGGTCGGTGTGAAATGGGTTTTAAAGTATCGGAAAGACAACAAAGCGTTTGAGGATTTTGTTCCGGAGTGGGACAAGGGGCGCGGCATGTATGACCGTTTTGCAAAGGAATTGAATCTGTGGTATGAAAAAGGAATTACACCGCAGGACTGTGACGGCGATACGGCGTATTTTCTCAAATTGCAGAAGGAACGTCTGGACAAAAAGGGACTGAAACTGCATGAGAGTGTTGTACCGTCCAAAGGAACCAGCTACGGAACAGGCAAGGTATCGAGAAAATCTCTTTGGTACACAACGGATATGATGTATGAGAATGTATCCAGAAAACTTTCTTTTGAAAATGAGAATGGACCGGTTTATGAGCGGGATACGGAGATGGCGATGTACGAGATCGTGGCACATTCACCGAATGAGGCGCAGACCCAGTTCATCCGCGTGACCTGTCCAAACTGTGGGGCAGTGAATTCTGTCTCGAAATTAGGGGAGGGGTGTCCATACTGTGGCACTGTGTTTCAGATCAAAGATTTGTTTCCAAGAGTGATCAATCTTTTCTTTATAAGAAGTAATTCCAGCGCAAAAAATGGACAGATCTTCAGACAGTCGATGACATTTTCCATGTCCGGTGTATTTCTGGTGATGTTGATTGCAAATATTGTCAGAGGAGGACAACCATTGCCCCTCATATTGCTTTCCAGTTACTTTGCGGCAGTGCTGGTGGGCGGTTTTCTTGGATTTATCGTTGCGGATATCCGTCTGGTGGCAACACTTTTTGATCACGACGGAATGAAGCATTTACCTATATTAAAATGGGGCAGTTCAAAACGGAAAATCAAAAACACAATGCTGCGCTATGACAAAAATTTTTCTTTTGACAAATTTGAAGGACAGCTTGTTTCACTTGTGCGTATGGCGGTATTAGCCGAAAAACCGGAGGAACTTGCCTGTTACCGTGCAGATGCGCGCGAGCCACTTTTTTCTGACATTCTGGAAATGACTTATACGAATGGGATCTGTCTGAATGGAATCCGCATGGAGGGAAATATTATGCACATGTCGGTGCGGACCTGGTGGGTAAACCATTACGAGGAGCATGGAAAAGTGAAAAAAAGCGGTGACTGCATTGATGTTACATTTCGCAGAAATGTGGAAAAACAGGAAGCACCTGGATTTTCCATCACATCCGTTTCCTGTCCGGGTTGTGGCGGCAGCTTTGACGCGGTACGGCAGAAAAAGTGTCCTTATTGTGGCAGTGAATATCATATGGAAGAGGAAAGCTGGGTCATCGAGCAGATGCATTTGATCCGGTAAAATAGAAAAGTGGTAATAATGGAGGCATACAATGAATTTAAATCAGCTTCAGTATTTTAAGATATTAGCACAGGAAGAACATTACACGAGAGCTGCACAGATGCTCTCTATCACGCAGCCGTCTTTAAGCCACGCGATCGCGCAGCTGGAAGAAGAACTTGGCACAAGGCTTTTTGAAAAAAAGGGAAGAAATATTGTGCTGACACGTTATGGAAAGCTGTTTCTTCCTTATGTGGAAGAATCTTTAAAAGTGCTCGAGGAGGGTGTACAGAGAACCAGGGAACTGAACGGAAGCAAAGAGGGTGTCATCCATCTTGCCTATATTTATACAATGGGAAGCAATTTCACACCAAAAATGGTGCGGAACTTTCTGGATGCTTACCCGGATTATCATATCGACTTTCATTTTACGGTGGGAACGACTGGAGATATTTTAGCGGGATTAAAAGAAGATAAATATGACATCGTGTTTTCTTCTTATCAGGAGGGAGAACCGGATATCGAATTTCGGAAAATTGGAAATCAGAAGCTTGTGGTGGCAGTGCCGCAAGACCATCCGCTTGCTATCCATGACAGCGTAGATCTTCGGGACACGATTGCGTACCCGCAGATTTATTTTGAAAAAGGAAGCGGGTTGCGTCCGGTCATTGACCAGATGTTTGAGGAAATCAATCAGTTCCCGAAGGTTGCCTTTGAGATGGAGGAGGACTCCAGTATGGCAGGACTGGTCGCACAGGGATTCGGGATCGCGGTCATGCCGGATATCCCAATCTTAAAGTCACTGAACCTAAAGACACTCGAGATCAGTCATCCGGTGTACGAGCGGTCGGTGTATCTCGCCACCCTGAAAAAACACTATCTTTCCCCTGTGGCAAAGTCATTTATCCAATTCGTCTGTCAGCAGACCGAGGGCAGGTGAAAAGTGTACAGGTGTAACCCGGGACGTTATGTAGAAAAGGAAGCCCGGATATTTGCACGGAAAGAAATAAGTGTTCCTACGCAAGCCGGGGTTGTGACAGAGGGAGTACAGAATGAAACTTTTGTGAGAATTGTGTAAATTTATCTGTGCCCCAACTTGGACTGTCAGGTTATGTACATTCATCAATGGACTGACCGCACAATGTGTCCGCCTATAAAACACTCGCTTTATCTGTCTCTAGCAGGAGTAAATACCAAAAAATCAGCATCGTTTATTGCAGGCTCAAAAGTCAAAAAGGGGGTTGACTTTTGACCTGCTTCTCTGCTGATTTTCTGGTATTAACTCCTGCACGATACAGATAAGAAGTCGTGTGTTTTATAGGCGGACACATTGTGCGGACTGTCCATTTTTGAATGAACATAAGTAATCATAAAGTCCAAGTTGGGACACAGATAAATTAGCAATTCGAACAAGTTTCATTCTGTACTCCCTCTGTCACAACCCCGGCTTGCGAATAAAAGTTTTACCTCTTTCCGTGCAAATATCCGGGTTTCCGATATGGCCATCAACCAGGGTTACGCCTGTACATTTCTCACGAAGGCGATGAACCGCTGGACAGCCGGCAACTGGTATTTGCCGCGCATATAGCCCATGTAGACGGTGTGGGAGAAAGATTCGCTTGAAATCAGGGGGCGGATACAGATGTCGTCGCGGTAGATGGTGTCAACATCAGCGACAAGTGCAATTCCAAACCCCTGTGCCACAAGGGAGGCAATTCCGTTTTCGTCCGGGGATTCGCAGATGAAATTTGGTGCAATCCCGTGTTCTTTGAAGAAACTGCGTGTGTACTTGCCAAGACCGGAATGACGGTTGTATCCAAGCACCTGATAGTCGGCAAAATCAGCAGCCTGCAAAGCCTCTTTGCGGCTCAGCGGATGACCGGTCGGGAGGATGGCGACGATTTCCTGCTTTATAATAGGAACAAACTCGATATTTGGTTCGTTGGCAGAGTAGGAGCCAAAAATCAGATCATAGGCACCTTTTTTTAAACCTTCAATATTTACGGATGTGATATCCTGATTGAAATTGAAGGTGATATTCCGGTTCTGCTCAAGTGAGAGAAAATTCCGGACAGTGCGCGGAATATACTCTCTTGCCAGAGGGGATACATAGGCAATGTCGATATGCCCACCGTCGGTGGCGAGATGGTGCATCTTGTTCTCCGCACGTTTCACATCATCTAAAATCTGCGTGGCATGTTCTAAAAAAATCTCACCTGCTTTTGTCAGAATCACGTTTCTGCCTCTTTTTTCAAAAAGAGTCACACCGAGTTCGTCTTCCAGTGAAGAGATGGAACGGCTTAAACTCGGCTCGGAAATATTCATTTTTTCTGCAGCCTGATTGAAGTGTTGTAACACGGCTGCCTGGTAAAAATACCCTAATTGATTAAGCGTCATGCATAAATCTCCTTAAATTAATAGAAAATATCTATGAGTCACAAAAAAGATGTGCTGAATTTGTGTATATTATACCTTAATTAATAGATTAAAGCTATTAATAAAGCACAAAATAAGCATTGGATGTATCAAAAAAAGCGTTGTATAATATCATTATCAGAGGTTGTTAAGTTTTTAACGAAGCGGGCAGACGAGTTAGAAACAAGAAAATAACAACAATATCAACTACGTACATCATCATTTTTTTGGGAAAAAGGAGTAAAAATTATGGCAGAGAGAATTACAGGACACACAGAACTTATCGGATTAATGGCTTACCCGATCAGACATTCCAGTTCACCGGCAATGCACAATGAAGCATTCGCTTACTTAGGACTTGACTATGCATACCTTGCATTCGAAGTTGACAACAGCACACTCGAAGATGCAGTAAAAGGTATTCGTGCTTTAAAGATGGTTGGATCTAACGTTTCCATGCCAAATAAGACAGTTGTAGGACAGTACTTAGATAAATTATCTCCGGCAGCAGAACTTTGCGGAGCAGTTAACACAATCGTAAATGAGAACGGTGTTTTAACAGGACATATCACAGACGGTATCGGATTCATGCAGGCATTAAAGGACAACGACATCGATGTGATCGGAAAGAAAATGACGATCGCAGGAGCCGGCGGCGCTGCGACAGCAATCGAGATCCAGGCTGCATTAGACGGTGTAAAAGAAATTTCTATTTTCAATATTCATGACAAATTCTGGGAAAACGCGGAAGAGACAGTAAAGAAGATCAATGAGAGAACAAACTGCAAAGCAACTCTTTACGATCTCGATGACAAAGAAAAATTAAGAGAAGAGATGGCAGATTCTTATATCTTTGTTAACGGAACCGGTGTTGGCATGAAACCATTAGAGGGAATGTCCGTTGTACCTGACAAATCTTTCTTCCGTCCGGAGCTTATCGTTGTAGATGTACCGTATTCTCCACTCGAGACAACAATGCGTAAGATGGCAAAAGAAGTTGGATGTAAGACAATGAACGGACTTGGAATGATGTTATTCCAGGGAGCAGCCGCATTCAAACTCTGGACAGGAAAAGATATGCCGATCGAGCATATGAAAGAAGTATTAAACATCAGATATGATGATTAACCTAAACCATAGGCGATTATAATGAAAACATTGATAAATCACGAGGAGAAAAGAGATGAATAAAAAATATTTACCTAGCGCCCTGATCCTTTATTTAAACTACTTTATCCACGGTGTCGGATGTTCTATTTTAGGACAGGCAGTCATCAAGGAAGCGCTTGCAGCATCCTGGGGTGTAGAAGCAATGGCGATCACAGCAATTTCGGCAGCACTTGGACTTGGACGTCTGATCGCCCTTCCATTTGCAGGACCTCTTTCCGACAAGCTTGGACGCCGTATCTCTACCGCGATCGGCAGTGGATCTTATGCAATTTACCTGATCGGACTTGCACTTGCATTTAATGCAGGAACAAACGGCGGATACCAGATCGCATATGTATGTGCGATCGTTGGCGGTATTGCAAACTCCTTCCTTGACACAGGTATTTACCCGGCAGTTTCTGAGATTATTTACAAAGCACCTGGTGTTGCGACCATGGGAATCAAATTTTTTATTGCGATCGCGCAGATGATGTTACCATTTGTACTCGGTGCGACCGTAGCAACAACAGCAGCAGGACTTACTTCCTATAATATGTTGTTCTATATTTGCGGAATTGCCTATATTGTACTTTTGGTATTAGTCATGATCTTCCCGCTTCCGGATGCAGACCAGAAGGCAGCCGGTAAGAAAGAGGGACTGATCGACAGCCTGAAACATACACATTTCTCTATCGAGTCCGTGGCAATGATCCTGATCGGATTCACATGCACAGGTACTTTCCAGTTATGGTTAAACTGTGCACAGAACTTTGCAAAAGAGAATGTCGGCTGGGCAGATCCATCCATCATGCAGACATATTACTCCGCAGGAACAATGCTTGCACTTATTGTGACAGCTCTTTTGACAAGAAAAATTAAAGATGTCAGATTTATCGTGGTATATCCGGTCATCTGTCTTGTAACCATGATCGTTGTATTGACCGGAAAGAGCGAGCCGCTTATGATCGCAGGAGCATTCATCATTGGATGGGCAGGCGCAGGCGGACTTTTACAGATCGCAACATCTGTATGTAACATGTTATTCCCTAAGATCAAGGGAACTGTGACAGCACTTGTGATGATCGCATCCTCACTTTGCAACTACACGATCCTTACAGCGGCATCTAAGATGCAGCCGGAACAGGTTATGGTTATGAACATTGTCCTTACAGCAGTTGGTGTGCTTCTTGGATTGTTTGTAAATATCCGTTATGCTAAAATGGTAGAGCAGGCAGAAGCAGAGAATTAAGAAGAAAGGTGACGAATATGAATACAATTAAAGTCAGAGATATTGAAATCGGTGCAGGAGCACCTAAAATCATCGTACCTATCGTAGGAGTTACAAAAAAAGATATTATAGAAGAAGCAAAAACATTTGATTCCATTCCGGTTGATGTTGTGGAATGGCGTGTCGACTGGTTCGAACATGTTTTTGAATTTGATAAAGTGGAAGAAGTATTAAAAGAACTGCGCGAAGTACTTGGAAATATTCCGATTCTTATGACATTCCGTACCTCAAAAGAGGGTGGAGAGAAAGCAATCGAGCCGGAAGCCTATGCAGAGCTTAATATCAAAGCAGCACAGACCGGATATGTGGATTTCGTGGATGTTGAAATTTTTACAGGCGATGAGATCGTGAAAAAAATCATCGATGGTGTTCACGCAGCAGGCGTGAAAGTAGTTGCATCTAACCATGATTTCCACAAAACTCCTGCAAAATCCGATATTATTTACCGCCTTCGCAAAATGCAGGATATGGGAGCTGATATTCCAAAAATCGCTGTTATGCCACAGAACAAGAGAGATGTCTTAACTCTTCTTGCAGCGACAGAGGAAATGGTGACAGACTATGCAGACAGACCGATCATCACAATGTCAATGGCAGGAACCGGTGTCATCAGCCGTCTCTGCGGAGAGGTCTTTGGATCTTCCATGACATTTGGGGCAGCAAAGAAAGCATCTGCACCAGGACAGATGGGAGTAGAAGATCTGTCAACCGTTTTAGACTTACTCCATAAAGCAATGTAATGACCGCAATGACCCGTAAGGGATCATGACAGGATGCCGGGCAGATTTTATCAGAAAAAGAAAGGGGATTTATTACATGAAAAAAGCAATACACTGGCTGGATGAGTATTTAGAAGAATTTCTGATGGTTGTGTTTTTGATTGCAATGACCCTCATTATGGGAATCCAGGTGTTTTCCAGATATATTTTGGGAGTATCACTTTCATGGTCGGAAGAGATCACAAGATATCTGTTTATCTGGTCGGCATTTTTAAGTGTCAGTTTATGTACGAAAAAATGTATATCGATTAAAATTGATCAATTTATCCAGCTATTTCCGCGAAGGGGAAAATCGTTATTTAAGGTTTTGAATCTTACCGTTGAGTTTGTCTTTTTTGTTTACCTGATCCCATATGCTTTTCTATATCTGAAAGCGACAATTGAGAGTGGACAGGTTAGTCCGGCGTGTGGTCTGCCGATGTATTATGTGCAGTCTGCTCCGTTTGTCTGTTTTATCATCACAGCATTCCGCATTGCACAGCACTGGTTTGGCGAGTGGCGGATTGTGTTAAACCGTGGGAAAAAGCCTTTGGAAGAGGAAGGAGGAGAGAAATAGATGTCAGCAGTGGCTGTCTTTATCCTATTTGCAATTTGTCTGGTCATTGCGATTCCGGTGTCTATCTCTCTTGGCATTGTTGCGGTTCTTCCCGGAGCATTTGATCCTTCTTTTACTGCGAGTGCCAGTTATGTGATCCGTTCCATGTCAGGTGGTATTGACAGTTTTCCTCTGCTTGCAGTGCCGATGTTTGTGCTTGCAGGAATCCTGATGGCGCACGGTAAGATCTCCCAGAAGCTGTTTGATGTGTTTGTTTATTTTATTGGAAAAAGAACCGCAGGAATCCCGTGTGCAGTGATCATCACCTGCCTGTTTTATGGCGCAATTTCCGGCTCTGCACCTGCAACTGTGGCAGCAGTCGGAAGTATGACGATCCCGCTTCTGATCGAGCTTGGCTATAAAAAAGATTTTGCAACCGCAATCGTTGCAGTTGCGGGCGGACTTGGTGTTATCATCCCACCGAGTATTCCGTTTATCATGTATGCAATGGCAACCGGGGAATCTGTCAGTGACTTATTCTTAGCAGGGATTGTGCCGGGACTTATGATCGGAGCACTGCTGATGTTTTACGCTTATTACCATTGCAGACGCTATGGCGAGGACAAGGAAAAAATTGATGCAAAAGTAACAGAACTTCGCGAGAAAGGTTTTTTAAATATTTTAAAAGACAGTATCTGGGCACTGATCAGTCCGGTGATCGTATTGGGCTGTATTTATGCAGGAATTGCATCCCCGACAGAGGCGGCTGTTATTTCCGTATTTTATGCATTGTTTGTCAGTCTGTTTATTTACAAATCCATTAAGGTAAAAGAAATCTGGGGCATTATGGTGGAGGCCATGAAAACGTATGCACCGATTTTATTTATCCTTGCAGCGTCCACTGCATTTTCAAGAGTGCTTACATTAATGCAGGTTCCACAGACGGTGAGTGCATGGATCTTGGCACATTTCAGCAATGAGATTGTATTGCTGATCATTATTAATATATTCCTTCTGATCGTCGGAATGGTTATGGATACAACACCGGCGATCCTGATTTTAAGTCCGATCCTGCTTCCTATCGTGCAGAGCATCGGAATGGATCCGATCCATTTTGGTGTGGTTATGATCGTAAACCTTGCCATTGGTTTTGTGACACCGCCGATTGGAGTCAATCTGTTTGTGGCAAGTTCGCTGACCGATGTGCCGGTCATGCATATTGCAAAAAAGGCAATGCCGATGATCGGGTACTTTTTGCTGGCGCTGCTTTTGTTGACGTTTATCCCGGCAATTAGTTTGTTTTTACTTTAATTGGCCTACAGGAAGCTTGAAAGGAGAAAATCGTTGATGAATAGAAAGAAAATAGTATCTGCGATGCTGATCGTGACACTGACCTGCGGGCTGGGTTTAATAGCCTGTGGCGGTGCGCAGGGAAGCGTTTCCGGGACAGAAGAGGCTGAGGTACAGCGCTATGCGTGGCCGCTTGGAAGTTCAAGCCCGGAGGATACGGTGACACAGATTTATGCAAAAAAATTTGCAGAGGAAGTGGAACGGTTAAGCGGCGGCAGTATGAAGATCAGTGTCTATCCGAACAGTGTACTGGGCGGAGACCGCGAACTGCTAGAGTCGTGCAAGGATGGCGACATTCCATTTGTGGTGCAGAATACCGCACCGCAGGTTACTTTTATGAAGGACACAGCGGTTTTTGATATGCCGGCGCTGTTTGAGACGATCGATGAAGTCCGGGAACATGTGGATAATCCTGAATTTATGGAACTGATGCAGCAGGTGTACCGTGATGGAGGATATGAGCTGCTAGGTTATGCAGATCAGGGATTCCGTGTTATGACGACAAATAAAAAAGTGGAGAATCTTTCTGATTTTAAAGGACAGAAGATCCGTACCATGGAAAATTCCTATCATATGGCATATTGGAAGAACCTTGGGGCAAGTCCGACACCGATGACATTTTCAGAGGTGTATATCGGATTGCAGCAGGGAACGATCGATGCGCAGGAAAATCCATATGAGGTCATTGTGTCCAATAAATTATATGAACAGCAGGACTATGTGGTAGAGACAAATCATCTTCCGCATCTGATTTCGCTGATTGTCAGTGAGGAGTTTTTTGATTCGCTGACAGAGAAACAGCAGCAGATCATAAGGGAGGCTGCAGATACCGCAAAAGAATATGCGAGAGAGCAGTCAGATGCCCGCATTGCGTCCAGGATGGATACCATTCGGGAGAGCGGAACAGAAATCATTACTCCGAGTGAGGAATTGTACTGTAAAATAAGAGAGTTATGTAAACCAATCTATGCATCCATAGAAAGTTCAGTGTCGAAGCAAATTATCGATGCGTATCTAAGGGATATGCAGGGTGAATGAAAATAATCCAGAACTAAAGAATCGCTGCGAAAAGGCAGCGATTTTTTCACTTTAATATGCTAAAATATTTTTCTTGCGCAATGTTTCTGAACTTGCTATACTGAGAGCAGAATTGTAAAAAGACAGTGGTTTTACGATAGAATATGTATACAGCGAGGAGATTAGCAAAACGATGGACAGAATTGAGGAGATCCGTGAAAAAATCGGAGAATGTGATGATATTATTATAGAGCAGCTTGCAGTCAGAATGTCTCATATCCAGGAGATCATTTCTTATAAGAAGGCAACCGGTATCCCGATTTTACAGCCGGAGCAGGAGAAGAAGCAGACGGATGCATTGGCACAAAAACTTGGCGACAATGAGTTCGAGGAAGAGATTCTTGATATTTTCAAATATATCATGAAGAACAGCCGCAGGATCCAGGCAAAGAGTCTGTTCGATTACAATATTTTCCTGATCGGTTTCATGGGAGCCGGAAAGAGCACGATCGCAGGAGAACTGAAGGATAAGCTTGAGATGGATCGTGTCGAGATGGATCAGATGATCGTGGAGAAACAGGGTATGTCTATCTCAGAAATTTTTGATGAGTATGGGGAAGCTTATTTCCGTAACTTAGAGAGCAATACACTGATCGAGCTGCAGAAGAGAAAGCAGACGATCGTTTCCTGCGGTGGTGGTGTTGTCATGAGGGAAGAGAACACAGACCATATGAAGAAAAATGGCCGTGTTGTTTTACTGACAGCGAAGCCTGAGACTATCTATGAGCGTGTCAAGGACAGTGACGAGCGTCCGATTTTAAATGATCATATGAATGTGGAGTTCATCAGCAGTCTGATGGATAAACGAAAAGAGCGTTATGAGGCAGTTGCGGATATTACGGTGGCAACAGATGGCAAGAATGTAACACAGATCTGTGAGGAGATCATTTCAAAACTGATCGCACTCGATAATGCAAAAGAAGAGCAGGAAAAAAACAAATAGCTGAAAAACAGCTTTTGTCAGTGTGAAAGCGGGGATAAAGGGAATGGAATATGATGCACAAGTATTTAAGATGAAGGCAAACAAAAAGGCGCGCAATGTCTGGATGGCATTGTCATTGATCCTTTCACTGTCGTACACGTCAGATACGGCAAAGGGATTACATACGCTGACTTACTATGCAATGTTTATGGCAATCTGCTGGATCCCGTTTGTGTTTGGAGTGGTGGTACTCCGTCTGCAGGGAGCAGCAACGCAGTATTATAAATTTATTGTTGCGGTCGGGTATGGTGTGTTTTATGCATTTGTTGTCTGTACAAGTGAATCGATACTGTCATTTATGTATATATTTCCTCTGACGAGTATGCTGGTTTTGTTCAAAGACAGGACGTATATGGTGCAATGTGGCATTGGTACATTAGTGATCAGTATTGCCAGCAGTGTACATAAATTTATGAACGGAATGAACAGTGCATCCAATGTGAATGATTACACATTGCAGGCATCCTGTATCATACTTTGTTATATCTGTTATGTTGTGTCGATCGACCATCTGAATGAGTCAGACGGTGCATTGACCAATTCCATCAAAGCGGATTTAGAGCGGGTGGTTACGACTGTTGAGCAGGTAAAAGGTGCCGGTAATCAGATCATGGACGGAGTTACGGTTGTCAGGGAATTAGAGGATGAAAACAGACAGAGTTCCACGACAGTTGTGCAGGGAATGAGTGAACTGACGCAGAACAATAACGTCCTTCATGATAAGACAATGTCCTCGATGGACATGACGACCAACATCAATGAGCAGGTGGAACGCATGGCATCCCTGATGGAACAGATGGTCACTCTGATGAACGAATCCGCAGACCATGCAAATGAAAGCTCCGGAGAATTATCCAGAGTGGCAGAGACAACAATGCTGATGGCAAAGCTGTCCGACGAAGTTGAGACGATTCTCTCAGAATTCCAGAAAGAGTTCGAGCGTGTGAAAACAGAAGTCAGCACCATTGAATCCATTAACTCCCAGACGAATCTGCTGGCATTGAACGCATCGATCGAAGCAGCGAGAGCAGGAGATGCAGGAAAAGGATTTGCAGTCGTAGCAGATGAGATCCGGAACTTAAGTACAGAGACGCAGGAGTCTTCGAGCCGTATCATGGAGGCACTCGCAAATCTTGGAACTACTTCTGTTAAGATGACAGATTCTATCGGACAGACCATCGATCTGATCCAGGAGACCTCTGAAAAAGTTGCAGTGGTCAACGAGAGCGTGTCAGGAATTGCAAAAGATGCAGCGGAACTTGAACAACATCTGAGTGTCATTGATTCTGCAATGCAGGATGTAAAAGAATCCAACCATCAGATGGTTTCCAATATGGAGGGAATCTGTAATGTCATGAATGCCATGACAGACAGCATTGGAAGTGCAGATGGCGCAACCAAGACAATGCTGAACAAATACGATGAGTCCTCACGCAATGTGAATAAGATCGAGACCGTTGTTCAGGACATGATGGAAAAACTAGGTGTCGGTGGCTTTATGGGTATTCAGGATGTCAAACCGCAGATGCACTGTGTTTTGGTCAGAAAAGGAGAAACACGGGAAGAGTATCATGGAAAAGTCGTAAGACAGAGTGGCAGCGAGTTATGGCTTCAGATGGACCGGGAGGCACTGGGCAGCATCCGGGAAAAGACACCATATGATATTCAGATCGTGGTTGATAATGTCCTTTACAACTGGACGGATGTTCTTGCAAACGTGGAAAATGAGCAGGGAAGAGATGTATGCCATTTAGTGGTAAAAACAACACCTGTCATTGCAAACAGAAGAAAATATCCGAGAATGCCGATCGCAAATTCCTGTACGATCACGAGAAAAGATACGGATAAAACATATCGCGGAAAAATGGTCAATGTCAGTGCGAATGGCTTTGCATTTGCAGCAGCATCAGACGATTTTGCGGAACTTAAGGGAACACAGCTGATACTCGATATTCCGGATTTTCCGGTAAAAGAGGAACGCACCATGGAAGGCGTGGTGATCAGAAGCACGGACAATCACGGAGAATATATTGTGGGATGCCGTATGCCGGAAGACAGTCCGGCCATTCAGAAATATGTAAATGATAATTATAAGGAATAAAAAATGTCTGGCGGGAATTTTTTCGCCAGACATTTTGTTCGAAAAGCAAGGAGGATATATGATGTATCATCGGTTAGAAAACAGTATTATTGATGTGATCAAGGAGGAGCAGGCAAAACTTGGATACCGCAAAGAGGAGATTCGTTTGTATTATCCGCTCAGCTCCCTGGATCACTTTTTTGAGACAGAGGCGGATGCAGAGGAGATGAAAAAGATCCTGACAGGATTTGGTGCATATACAAAGGAAAAACTGGGCAATGTGCTGGTATCTAATAAAGGGGATCGATTTTGTTTCCATATACCGGAGCAGGGCGCAGAATATGTGCATGCGCATATGAAGCCGAATGAGTTTATCCGGGAGTTGGTAGAGTTGGTCGGAAAACACGGCTGTACGATGCAGCAGGTGAAAGATCTTTTCCTCTCAAAGGGAAAGCAGGTTCAGATGGAGCCGATGGATAATGGCGAGTTTGATCTTATGATCCGCTTTGAAGGAGATGGAGAAGACCCGTATTACTATTGCTTTAAAGATGAGGGATGTCACATTATTTATCACAGATTTTTGCCGGAGGATTATGCTGACTTCGGTTTTTAATATTTCTTGACAGATGTCTGATTCCATATTATAATCTGTATCATATAAAACATATAGAAATAGTGGGAAATAAGATGACGAGAGAAATTTTATGCTTTGGCGATTCCAACACATATGGTTTAATCCCCGGAACAAAAGAACGGTATAAAGAAAATATCCGCTGGACAGGAATATTACAGCAGAAGTTAAAGGAAAAGGACTGCCGCATTGTGGAGGAAGGACTCTGCGGAAGAACGACGGTTTTTGAGGATGAACTTCGCAAAAATAGAAAGGGCAGTGATTTATTACCTGTTTTATTAGAAAGCCATGCGCCAATCGACCAGGTTGTTCTGATGCTTGGGACGAATGACTGCAAATCCTATTATCATGCCTCGGCAGAGGTGATTGGTCTTGGAGTGGAGAAACTCATCGGGCAGATCAGACAGGCGGGAGAACATATTAAGATTCTTCTGGTCTCACCAATTCTTCTCGGAGAAAAAGTATGGGAACCGGAATATGATCCGGAGTTTGATGAACAGTCAGTGGAGACATCCAGACAGTTAAAAACGGTTTACAGCAGAATTGCAAAAAAGCATGGGATTGATTTCCTTGCAGCATCGGATGTTGCAGAACCAAGCAGCAGGGACAGAGAGCATATGGACGAGGAAAGCCATCGCAGATTTGCAGAAGCAGTCTATGAAAGACTTGCAGGATAAAGAAATGAGAAGAAGCAGATACCGGGAGAGGACTGATTCTTTTTTGAGGAATAATAAAAGGAAAAGTACAAAAACTATATTGACAAAAGAAAATAAATTGTGTACAATCTATTTATCAAAAAAATTGCACACAATTTAATTTGAGACAATATGAATAAATGCTTATTATCACAATGAAGAAACAGAATATTCTGGAACAAAGTATTTATAACAGGAATGGAGGTAGAGATGGAACGGTATGATATTGCAATCATAGGCACCGGACCGGCAGGACTGGAGGCTGCGATCACAGCGAAGATCCGCAATAAGAAGATTATCTTATTTGGAAATAAAAATCTGAGCCTGAAAGTGGAAAAAGCGCATACAATTCAGAATTATCTCGGCTTGCCAGACATTGGCGGTGAGGAACTGAAAGCTGCTTATGAAGCACATTTAAAAGCGATGGATATTGAGATCACAGAAGATAAGATCAACGCAGTTTACGCGATGGGCGAGTATTTTGCCTTGCAGGGAAATGGAACAAACTATGAGGCACAGACAGTCATTCTTGCAACCGGAGTCAGCACTGCAAAGGCATATCCGGGTGAGGAGCAGTTTTTAGGCAGAGGCGTCAGCTATTGTGCCACCTGCGATGCACCTTTATACAGAGGAAAAACGGCAGCGATTATCGGTTTTTCTCCGAAGGAGGAAGCGGAAGCCGACTTTATGGCGGAGATGGCAGACAAAGTTTATTATATTCCAATGTATGAAGCCGATGTCAATGTGGCAGATTCCGTCGAAGTTTTGAGGGAAAAGCCAGTGTCCGTCGAGGGATCATTAAAGGTTCAGGAACTTGTGACAGACCGGAACCGATATGATGTGGATGGAGTATTTTTTTTAAGAGAAAGTGTTTCTCCTGCACAGTTAGTGCCAGGACTTAAAATAGAGGACAATCATATTGCGGTTGACCGTCAGATGCGCACAAATCTTGCAGGTTGTTTTGCCTGTGGCGACGCGGTCGGTGCACCGTACCAGTATATCAAGTCTGCAGGAGAGGGCAATGTAGCCGCACTTTCAGCAGTTGCATATCTGGCAGAGAAAAAACGCCTGTCAAAGTAAATCATAAGAAGGAGAAAAAATTATGGTAAAGAAAATTTCACAGAACGAATTTAACGAAGTAACAGCAAGTGAGGTAGCAGTCATTGATTTTTCTGCTACATGGTGTGGACCATGTAAAATGTTAGCACCTGTATTGGAGGAGGTTTCCGAGGAATATGCAGGAAAAGTAAACTTTTTCAATGTAGATGTTGATGAGAACCCGGATCTCGCAATGCAGTACAAAATCATGAATATCCCGGCACTTGTCGTATTGAAAAAGGGTGAAAAGGTCGATACACAGGTAGGTTTCGCTCCAAAAGAAAATATTGTAGAATTTATTAAAAAACAGTTATAATAAAAGAAAGCGGCGCTTACCACAGTAAGGGCAACAGGATGACAATATGGAAAAATACGATGCATTGAAACTGGAGAAACAGCTTTGTTTTCCATTGTATGCAGTATCAAAAGAAATTGTAAAAAAGTACAAGCCATATCTGGATGAACTGGATCTGACTTACACACAGTACATTACAATGATGGTCATGTGGGAGCATAAGGAGATGAATGTGAAGGAGCTTGGGGAACATCTGTACCTCGACTCCGGAACACTCACCCCGGTTTTAAAAAAGCTGGAACAAAAAGGCTGGGTGAAACGAAACCGGGCAAAAGAGGATGAGAGAGTTTTGATCGTCACGCTCACCGCAGAAGGCGAAAGGTTAAGAGATAAAGCAGTGGAAATTCCACAAAAAGTTGGTGGGTGCGTCTGTCTTGATCAGGAAGAGGCAGCATCACTTTATAAAATTTTATATAAAATATTGGGGAATATGTAATTATTTGCAGATTTTCAGATTGATTGCATAGGGCAAAAGAAAATGTTGCGGTAATCATTAACAATTTTAACAGGTCAGGCGTATTGCCAGACTACATAGAAAAGGAGAAGAGCAGCATGGAAAAAGTGAATTTTGGTGTAACAAAGCGAGGGGAAGAAGCCTCGTTATATGTGTTGGAGAATAAAAACAACACAACGATTAAGGTGACAGACTACGGTGCAACACTGGTTTCTCTTTTATTTGCGGACAAGGCAGGGGTACAGAAAGACCTTGTACTTGGGTATGATAACGTGACCGGATATGAGGAACATACCAGTTACTTTGGGGCGATTATCGGACGAAACGGAAATCGTATCAAAGACAGCCGGTTTACGATCAATGGAAAAGAGTACAGGATTGACGAGAATGAGAATCATAATAATCTCCACAGTGGAAAAAACGGGTTTGACACGGTCATCTGGGAAGTGAGAGAACACACAGACAATAGCATCACATTTTATCACTACAGTTCAGAGACAGAGCAGAAATTCCCGGGCAACATGGAGATTACCGTTACATACACGATTGCAGATGATGATACACTGCATATTGTATATAATGGAAAAGCGGATGCAGATACGGTTATGAACTGCACGAATCATTCCTATTTTAATCTGAATGGTCACGAGAGTGGAAGCATTGAAGGACAGGTATTGCAGATTTTCGCAGATGCCTATACGCCAGTCGTGGATTCAAGTGCGATTCCGACAGGAGAGATTGCATCGGTGGAGGGAACGCCGATGGATTTCCGAACAGAAAAACAGATTGGACAGGATATCAGGGCAGATTTTGAACAGCTTCATTTTACAGGCGGTTACGATCACAATTATGTTCTCGGCAGATCAGGTGAGAAAAAGATTATGGCAAACGCATACTGCCGGGAGAGTGGAATTGCCTTAGAAGCGGCAACTGACTGCTGTGGTGTACAGTTTTATGCAGGAAACTTTATCGGAGAGCAGACCGGAAAAGGTGGTGCAGCCTATCACGACAGAAGTGCATTTTGTCTGGAGTCCCAGTTTTATCCAAATGCGGTGAATGAACCGGATTTTCCGTCACCGGTGGTGAAAGCGGGAGATACCTATCACACGGAGACAAGTTACCAGTTTTATCTGAGATAGGGTTGAAACGATAAACGAATCAGGATGAAAGTGCTGATAAATTGCATTGACAGAACAAACAGCCGATTTTGTCAGAAATATAGTTGACTTCGGGGGAAAAAAGTGCTATTCTCCAACATAGCATGAAAAGTGATAATTATGAGTGAGTCTATAGCTGATAATTATGTGAAAGCGATGATAAGAGTTAGTACGTTTCCTATGATGTGCAGAGAGAAGGCGGTCGGTGCGAGCCTTTCATGATGAAAACGGAACCTGTCTTTGAGCGTGAAGTGAACGTGGATATTGTAGCCGCAATCTGCATCAGATGTTGAAAAGCAGCGCGGATTCATTAATAAGCTTCATCGGGAGCTCCCGTTACAGAGCTGGCATATCGGATATTTCCTGTATGCGTGAGAGCGGTTTTACCGAAATTAGGTGGTACCACGGACAGATAGTTCGCCCTAAGCTGATATTTTCATATTGGCTTGGGGCTTTTTTAATGCTTCGAAAAAATAGATAATTGCAAAACTCGTCATAATCTTCTTTTAATTGTTCAAAATTCAATTTACGTTCTCATGAGTTTCGCAATTATCTAATTCAAAAAAACAAGAAAAGGAGAAAGGATTTTATGAAATTAGAAAAATTAGTAGGTGACAGATTTAAGGAAAGACCGGCGGATTGTCAGGTAGACAGCCACGCACTTATGATCCGTGGTGGTTACATGAAGAATGTGGCAAACGGAATTTACTCTTCTTATATGCCACTCCGCAGAATTACAAGAAAGATCGAGCAGATCATCCGTGAGGAGATGGATGCGATTGATGGACAGGAAGTACAGTTCCCGGTTGTTATGCCGGCAAGTCTCTGGCAGGAGTCTGGCAGATACGACAGCATCGGAAAAGAACTTTTACGTTTTACAGACCGAAACGGAGCGCAGATGGTTCTTGGTATGACACATGAGGAGGCAGCCGTTCAGTTAGTAAGAGAATATGGACAGAGCTATGCAAAATACCCATTCATGATTTATCAGATCCAGACAAAATTCCGTGACGAGGCACGTCCAAGAGCAGGATTGATCCGTGTGCGTGAGTTTACCATGAAAGATGCTTATTCTTTCCACACAAGTCAGGAAGATTTGGAGCAGTACTATGATAAATGCCACAAAGCATATGAGAGAATCTATGCAAGAGCAGGTATCCCGGAGGTAGTTTCTGTAAAATCCGATTCCGGTATGATGGGCGGAAATGTTTCCCATGAGTTCATGCTTTTAACTCCAATCGGAGAGGATTCCATCGTAATCTGTAATGAGTGTGATTACCGTGCCAATATGGAAGCAGCCGAAAATATTGTAGAGAACGAGACAGAGGCTATGCAGGAACTTACCAAAGTTGCAACACCTGGCATGCATACGATTGAGCAGGTCTGTGAATTCTTACATGCAGATGCAAAGAAATCCATGAAAGCCGTTGTTTACCAGAGAAATTCCGATGACAAATATATTCTCATTTTTGTGCGTGGTGACCTCGAAATTAATGAGACAAAACTGACCAATTACCTTGGCTGCGATGTTCATCCGGCAGTGATCACAGAGGAGAGTGGCATTCAGGCAGGATTTATCGGACCGGTGAACCAGAATGCAGACTGCATCGTTTTATTTGACCGTTCTTTAAAGGGAACAACAAATCTTGTCTGCGGCGCCAATGAAGTGGATTATCATTACACAGGCCTGAATATGGAGCGCGAGTTCCCGGATGCAGAGTATGTTGATCTTGCAAAAGTTGTGGAGGGCGGTATCTGCCCATGCTGCGGTAAGAAATCACTGACCATTTCCCGTGGTATTGAGGTTGGTAACATCTTCCAGCTCGGAACGAAATACACCAAGACCATGAACATGACCTATGTGGACAAAGATGGCATAAGCAAAAATCCAATTATGGGTTGCTACGGTATCGGTGTCGGACGTATGGCAGCTTCCATTTGTGAAGCACATCATGATGATTATGGTCCAATCTGGCCAATGAGCATTGCTCCGTGGCAGGTTCACATCTGTGCGATGAACCTTGACAAAGAGGGTGTCAGGGAAGTAGCAGATACTTTATATGAGAATTTACAGAATGCCGGTGTGGAAGTGATCTATGATGACCGCTCCGTAAGTGCCGGAAATAAATTCTCCGATGCAGACCTTTTAGGGGTTCCGGTTCGTGTTGTTGTGAGCCCACGTAACTTAAAAGAGTCTGTTGTGGAAGTTTCCACCCGTGACAAGAGCCTTATGGAGAAAGTTCCGGTAGAAAATGCCGAGCAGTATGTAAAAGACCTTGTAGAGAAAATGAAAAAAGAGTGTAATCTGGTAAAATAAATGGAAAAAATAAACGGAATCCCGATGATTCCATTTGGACTTCTTGGCGGTTTCTGTGATCATCTGGAAATCAGAATCACAGGACTGTCGGAGGAAGGTTTTTCGTTTCGTGTACCGGAAAAAATAGAAAAAGCGGCGTGCCTTGAGATTTGTTTTTTTGACTTTTCTGCTGACTGTTACCGCAAAGTGCAGTTGGCAGAGAAGGAAAGAGAGATGAAGTTAACAGAGGAGACGCCCTTTTTCTTTATCTATTCGGTGTGGACAAAAAACGGGGAATACAGGGAGCAGGTAAAGCGTCTGGTGACAGATTATGGCAACTACATATCGCTAAAACTCGCAGGAGATGATGCGTATCTTTCAGAAAAAATGGTTGGTTATCCGGCAGAATTGGACGAAGTTTACGCAGAGAGCTTCGAAGAGCAGAAGAAAGAGTGGTTCAGTTGTGTTGGTGATGGAATACAGGAGTGCAGGAATACATGGGAGCATAAAAAGTGGAATATTACAGATTTCACTGAATTCGAGCTCGCCATCACAATAGACCGCCCGGAATTATATTATGATTTTCTACAAAAAGACTGGACGAGATTTTGCCACGATTACTGGAAAAACAATTTTCTGGAACATCACACATTGAGTAAGAAGAGAGTGACAAGAATCTACATTGGAAACCAGTTCTGCCACAACCTTTTTCCAAAGAAAAAATTGCTGTTTCAGGTGTTGGAGAAAGCGTTGGAGAACAATCTTGCGGTGACGCTTGCCTTCTCATATATTAGGAATCATCTGTTGGAAGAGATTGATGAACTGTTGCAGGAACTTGAAGTATGGTGCCAAAGCAGAGAAAAAGAGGCAGGAAAGGAGCAGGAAGTGTATTTTCCTGCAAAAAAGGAACAAATCATCACAGAAAATTTGAGAAATCCAATAAATCAGAAAAAGAAAGAATCAGAAACAAAGTATGATTTGGAAGTTATCGTAAACGACTGGGCGATGCCTATACTTTTGCAGGGAAAACCACACTTAAAACCAGTGTTGGGAGTTCTGTTAAATAAACGCAGAAAAGATGTCCGTTTACCTTATAAACATGGTATCGGGAATCACGTGGACAGTCTGGCAGAAAATAATTTGAATTGTGGATTTTATCAGGATTATTTAAAAAATACATTCGATATACAAAGATTTGAATTTGAATCATGTGGATATAAGGTTACAATCCCAGATGGACACCACAGCCTGCATCTTCCTTTTTTCCAGACAAATACCTCGCAGTATTGTACGCTTTATGCCGTTTGCAGATATGGTGACAGGGGAAAACAAAAGTTGCCGGAAAACTGCCCGAAATATTGTGAGCAAAAAGTATTTCTATATCCGAAGCATCTGAAAATGGTGGGAAGGTATAATTCACTGTTTGGATATGATGGGAAAATACTGTGGGATGAAAAACAATTGCAGGATTATCTCGAACAGGGGATTGACCGGATTGTTGTGAATGTTTCTTTGTAATAGTAGGACATTGTCTGGACAGGAATGCATTTTTATATAGAAAACGATTCCGCTGAGATGCAACAGGGGAGAAAAATACGATGGAGTCTGTTCATGACCGTGTAATCAAGCAGAACACGGAAAATGTAAATTTATTAAAAACAAAAGATTACAATATTTTTTCTGTTTTACAGATACAGTCAAAGGAAGTTCTGATCTGCCGCATGATAGCTGACCTTTTAAATCCGAGAGGGCAGCATGGCGCAGGGGCAGAGTACTTAAAAATTTTCCTGAGAGATTGTCTTGGAATGGAAAAAATGGATACAAAACTGGTAGATCAGGCAATTGTGACGGCAGAATATGCGATTGATGATGAGCGGAGAATCGACATTGTAATTGAAATTGGCAGCTATTTTCTTCCGATAGAAGTGAAAATATATGCGGCTGACCAGAAAAGCCAGTGCTTTGATTATTATCAGTATGCAAAAAGAAGAGATGCGCAGGCGAAAGTGTATTATCTGACATTGGATGGACACAGACCAGGAAAAGACAGCACATCTTCCGGCAGCCAGTCAGTACCGGAGGAGGATATTGTCTGTCTCTTATTCCGTGTGCACATTTTAAACTGGCTGAAAGCATGTAAAAGTTGTGAAAATACAGGAATGGTTCCTATTTTGGAACAGTTTATCCAGAACATAGAACAGATCAGCGGTTATACAAGTGAGAAGGTGAGAAATATGGTAATTGATGAACTGCTTAAGTCGGGTGATTCCCTAAGAGCAGGGATGCAGATCGCAGATTCCATCAATGCTGCGAAAGCAAAGCTGATTTATCTGGTTTTCGAAGAGTTTGAAAAGCAGTTGGCAGGAGTGGCGGAAAGAAATCATTGGACGAGAGAGAAAAAAAGCAACTGGTACGAATATAAAGAGCAGGCGGATGAATTTTTTTATAAATGGAACACTACCTATCCTGGAATCAACTACATTGTAAATGATGCCCAGATGCCGGATGGAAAGCAGCTCTGGTTCCGTGTGGAGGTAGAACATCGTCTGTTCGCCGGATTCTGTGTCTTTGATCCGAATGCAGAATCGGAGGAAGGACACGGGGATCAGGTGGATGAATACGATGCTGCAACTGTAAAAGCAGTCGGGCATTATCTGAAAATCAGTGCGGCAGACCACAAGGACTGGTGGGCAACCAGGTGGTATCTGCCAGCCGGAGAACAGAAGCCAAACGATTCTGTTCCGAACTTTAAAATCATGAATGATGCAGCGATTGCACTGGCAGATAAAGAGTGCAGGTCGGAGTTTGTATCATTGTGTGTTCGTAACATTGAGGAGATGGTGGAGAGAGTGCTTGCTATTCCGGAATGAAAAAATTATAATAAAATAAGTATGTAGTGGATTGGAAAGGAGAAGCTGTTATGAACAAACGTAAGAAACTTCCAATTGGAATTGAGAGTTTTGAAGAGATGCGGAAAGAAGATTTTTATTATGTTGATAAAACGAGATGGATCGAGCAGCTTCTCGCCCAGTGGGGAAAGGTAAATCTTTTTACCCGTCCACGCCGGTTTGGAAAATCTTTAAATATGAGTATGCTTCAGACATTTTTTGAGGTAGGAGCAGACGCATCACTTTTTGATGGATTGTATATTTCAAAGAATAAAGAAGTCTGCAAACAGTATCTTGGAAAGTTTCCGGTTGTATCCATCAGTTTGAAAGGCGTGAATGGAAACACTTTCGACGAGGCACGGAGCTGTCTTGTAAAAGTTATCAACAGAGAAGCGCGTAGATTGCAGAACTTATCAGAAAGTGAAAAACTGACACAGGTTGATAAGGAACTTTTTGAAAAATTGCTTTCTCAGATGAAGGATGATGGAACGTTAAGCAGCAGCTTATTGGAACTTTCAGAACTTTTGGAAAAACATTATGAAGAAAAAGTGATCGTTTTGATTGATGAGTATGATGTGCCACTTGCAAAAGCAAATGAAAATGGCTATTACGATGAGATGGTACTTTTGATCCGTAATTTATTTGAAAATGTGTTAAAGACGAATCACAGTTTGAAGTTTGCTGTGTTGACAGGATGCCTTCGGGTTGCAAAAGAAAGCATTTTTACAGGATTGAATAATTTTAAAGTTTATTCCATTACGGATGTTGATTTTGATGAAAACTTTGGCTTTACAGATGATGAAGTAAAAGAGTTGCTTCATTATTATGGTCAGGATACACATTATGAGACGGTAAAAGAATGGTATGATGGGTATCGTTTTGGAAATGTTGATGTATATTGTCCATGGGATGTGATTAACTATTGCAGTGATCATATTGCAAATCAGGAGTGTGCACCAAAAAATTATTGGGTGAATACAAGCGGAAATGATGTGATCCATCGCTTTATCAATAGTATTTATGAACCGCAGAAACTCACAAAACTGGAGTTGGAACATCTTGTGAATGGTGGAAGTGTCCAGAAAGAAATCAGTCAGGAGATGACCTATAAGGAATTGTATTCATCAATCGATAATCTCTGGAGTACCCTTTTTATGACAGGGTATCTGACAAGCCGCAGCAATACGGATGGAAACAGGTATGATCTTGTGATCCCGAATAGAGAAATCAGAAATATTATCACAGAACATATTCTGAAATTATTTAAGGAGAATATTAAGCAGGATGGTCAGAAAGTAAACGCTTTTTGTGATGCCTTATTAACAGAGAAAGCGGATGTGGCAGAGAAGCTTTTTTCAGATTACATGCAAAAAACGATCAGTGTGAGAGATACTTTTGTACAGAAGCCGACAAAAGAAAATTTTTATCATGGAATTTTGCTTGGAATTCTTGGGTTTAAAGAAAACTGGCTTGTGACATCAAACAGAGAATCTGGAGATGGATTTAGTGATATCATGATCCAGGTAGGAGATTCTGAGGTCGGGATTGTTATTGAGGTGAAGTATGCCAATGATGGTAATCTGGAAGCAGAGTGCAAAAAAGCATTGAAACAGATTGATGATACAGGGTATGCAGAAGCGTTGCATCAGGACGGAATCTGTAAAATCTTAAAATATGCGATCGCATGTTATAAGAAAACCTGTAAGATTATGTTAGAGGCAGAAAAATGTTAAAAAATAAAATTTTTACATGGATGACATTGGGTGAAATATCTTTGTTATAACATGGTTCAGAGAGGATTTTTTTATGGGAAGTTATCTTAATCCGGGCAGCACAGCATTTCAGGGAAGTCTGCGGTCACAAATTTATATTGATAAAAGCGGACTGATTGAAAAGACGAACACAGTGCTTGGCACAGAGCAGAAATATGTCTGCGTGAGCAGACCAAGACGATTCGGAAAATCTATGGCAGCAAATATGCTTGCGGCATATTATGACAGAGATTGTGATACGAAGGAATTTTTTGATAAACTTAAAATCAGTCAGTCAGAAGAGTATCTGAAACATTTGAACCAGTATGATGTGTTAAAAATTAACATGCAGGAATTTTTGAGCGCAACACAGAGCATGGAGGAAATGTTAAGATTACTGCAAAAGAGGCTGATCACAGATTTGAAAAACAGATATTCTTCATATGAGATAGAAGATAATCTGGTATTTGCGATGCAGGATGTCTATGCCAACACGCACCATCCGTTCATCATTTTAATTGATGAATGGGACTGCCTGTTCCGTGAATATGAGCAGGACAAAGAGTCACAGAAAAAGTATCTTGATTTCCTGCGGTTCTGGCTAAAGGATAAAGATTATATTGCCATTGCGTATATGACGGGAATCCTCCCTATAAAAAAATACGGTTCTCACTCGGCATTGAATATGTTTATGGAATATTCCATGACAGATCCGGGAAATCTCGCAGAATTTTTTGGGTTTACGGAAGAAGAAGTGAAAAAACTCTGCGAAGAGTACGCTATGAATTTTGAGGAAGCAAAAGCATGGTATAACGGTTATGGACTCATTTCACACAGCCGTTTGGAAGATAGAAAATATTCAATATATAGTCCAAAGTCAGTTGTAGAAGCGATGCTGCGGCACAAATTCGGCACATACTGGAACAGAACAGAGACCTATGAGGCACTGAAAATATATATTCAGATGAATATGGATGGATTGAAAGATTCAGTGATCCAGATGCTTGCAGGGGAGGGTGTGCGTATTAATACCGGAACATTCAGCAACGACATGACAACTTTTGCAACAAAGGATGATGTACTGACCTTACTGGTGCACCTTGGTTATCTGACATATAACAGTGAGACAGAGAAAGTGACCATTCCAAACAAAGAAGTGTCACAGGAATATCTCAATGCGATCAGTACCATGGACTGGCACGAGGTAATGCGTTCGATTGAAAATTCGCGTAAGTTAGTGGAAGCATTATGGAATCAGGATGCAAAAGCAGTTGCTGCCGGAATTGAGAATGTCCATGATGAGATTTCAATTCTTCAGTATCATGATGAAAACTCATTGAGTTGTACCATTCATCTGGCATTCTATTTTGCAAGAGAATATTATACGATCATCCGGGAACTGCCGACAGGAAAAGGTTTTGCAGATATCTGCATGATCCCAAGAAAAATACACGCGGATAAGCCGGCAGTGATTATTGAATTAAAGTGGGATAAGGATGCAGAAGGTGCAATCGCACAAATAAAAGAGAAAAAGTACGTGAAATCCTTAGAGGATTACAAAGGTAATCTTCTGTTAGCCGGAATTAATTATGATAAAAAGACAAAGACACATACCTGCGTGATTGAGAAAGTGGAACTTTAACAGATGAAAATTGTCGCAGGTTTAGGAAGTATTGATGAATATGAGACATTTGTAAAAGCGGGGGCGGATGAATTCTTTTGTGGATATGTGCCGTTTTCCTGGGCGGAAAAGTACGGTGTGATCCATCCGTTAAACCGTAGGGAAGTACTTTTTTACAATGTGCAGATTGGTTCCATGAGCGAACTGCAAATCCTGAAAAAAATGGTGGACTATTATGGCAAGCCGGTAACATTGACGTTTAATTCCCTCTACTATACGGGGGAGCAGTATCCTGTCATAGCGGAGATCATCACACAGTGCATGGCAGCAGGCTTTGAAAATTTTATCATTGCAGACCCGGCACTGATGCTGTACCTCAGACAGCAGAAAATCAACTGCGGAATCCATTTAAGCGGTGAGACCGCGGAAGTGAACCGGGGAATGTTAGAACAGATGTTACCGTTTGGAATCCGCCGTGTGATTTTTCACAGAAAAAATTCGCTGGAAGATATGCAAAGTTGTATTAAATTTGTAAATGATAAGAAAATAAACTACAAATGTGATATGAAGGAAAATATAGAGGAAAAATATATGTTTCCAGATGAATATGAAGCCTTCATTTTGAATGAACTCTGTCATTTTTCCGGGGCATTCTGTAATTCCCTGCACTGTGATGAACTGACACATCTTTGCAGAGTACCATATGAACTGGGAAATCTGCACAAGAAAGAAGAGACAGATGCTGCGCAAAAAGATGTGGCAGAAACAGACAGAATACAGGAAAAAGAGGGGAAGGGACTTCCTTTGGATGAAGATGGTTATCTGACCGGCAGTACCGGCTGTGGGCTCTGCGCACTTTACCGCATGAAACAGGTCGGCATTACCCATTTAAAACTGGTTGGTCGTGGCAATTATACCGATTTTATGGAAAAGGATATAAGGCAGTTGCGGAAAGCTCTGGATATTCTGGAAAAATCAGACAATGAGTTGCAATATCAGAGGGAAATGAAAGCGTCACTTTTTCCGGATGGATGCAGTCAAAACTGTTATTATCGGTGAGAAAAGAAGATATGAGGAACATTTTTATATATTTGAACAGATAATTATTAGTTATATCGATAAAATTCATTAATAATAATGACTTTTCAGGAAAAGAGAACCTATGCTATACTGCTATCGGATGATAGGAAAAACAGGATGAAAATATATGCTGGCAGATAGAAAAAGCCGGTTCATTCAGACTGTCTGTAACAAAAGTAAATATAACAGGAGTTTAAAAAATGGAAAAAACAAAAGAGTACACATCCCCTTATGAAATGGACGGAAGAATTCCATGGCCGAAAGCGATCGTTTATGGTTTGCAGCATGTTCTGGCAATGTTTGTCGGAAACCTGACACCGCTGATCGTGATCTGTGGTGCATGCGGTATTGGAGCAGCATCTGACTTTGCAGAGGTTTATGTGGAATTATTACAGAATGCAATGATCATTGCCGGCGTTGTCACATTGGTTCAGCTTTTTGCAATCGGTCCTGTCGGTGGACGTGTTCCGATCATTATGGGAACGAGTTCCGGTTTTATTGGTGTATTTAAAAGCGTTGCAGGTGTTATGGGTGGCGGAGTGATCGCATATGGCGCGATCATGGGTGCATCGATCATCGGTGGTCTGTTTGAGGGCGTGCTTGGATTTTTCTTAAAACCGCTCCGCAGATTTTTCCCTGCTGTGGTGACAGGAACAGTAGTTTTATCGATCGGACTTTCCCTGATCAGTGTTGGTGTCAGCTCCTTTGGAGGAGGATCTTCTGCGGCTGACTATGGTTCATTGGAAAATTTATTCATCGGTCTTGTTGTGTTAATCATTATTCTTGGGGTAAAACACTTTGCAAAGGGAATGGCAAGTTCTTCCTCCATCCTGATCGGTATTATTGCAGGATATGTGTTATGTTTTATTATGGGAATGATCCTTCCGACAACGGGCGTAACAGCAGATGGTGTGGAATATACAAAAGCCTGGGTTTTAAATTTTGATAAGGTAAGAGAAGCCTCCTGGTTTGCATTGCCGAAAGTAATGCCGGTAAAACCGATTTTTGATATGCGTGCGATCGTGCCGGTACTGATCATGTTTATCGTGACAGCCGTGGAAACGATCGGTGACATTTCCGGTGTTATGGAAGGCGGACTTGGACGTGAAGCAACAGACAAGGAACTTTCCGGAGGTGTTATGTGTGATGGACTTGGTTCTTCGCTTGCTGCGTTATTTGGTGTACTGCCGAATACCTCTTTCAGCCAGAATGTCGGACTGGTTACAATGACAAAGGTTGTAAACCGCATGGCACTTGCGTGCGGAGCAGGAGTATTGATTCTCTGCGGACTGTTTCCTAAGCTTGCAGCATTGATCTCTATTATGCCGCAGAGTGTTCTCGGTGGAGCAGCAGTTATGATGTTTTCCTCTATCGTAGTCAGCGGTATCCAGCTGATCACAAAGGAAAAACTGACCGGAAGAAATATTACGATCGTATCTGTCGCACTGGGACTTGGTTATGGACTTGGAGCAAACAGTGACATTTTAAGAATGCTGCCGGATACCATGCAGTTGATCTTCGGTGGTTCCGGAATCGTTCCGGCTGCAATTGTTGCACTGGTCTTAAATATTGTGCTTCCTAAGGATGAGGCTTAAGAAGATAGGTAAATAGAAGAAAAAGTGTATGGATAAATAGGATTTCCTTTGTGAGCTCTGCGAACAGGAACATCCTATTTGTCCGTGCACTTTTTCTTTATAGAAGTATCAGAAATAAACTTGTGGAAGCCTTTAAAAATAGTGTATAATAGAAAGACAGAGCTTTAAACAAAGGAATTAAGATACATGATTTTAAAGAAGAAAATTCCAAATGATTTTTATAAATTATTCCGCACAAAAAACAGGGAAACATATATGCAGTTTGTCACAGCCATTTACGAGGAAAACAATGAAGTATATGCTTCTCTCGGTCTTACGCAGGAAGAGTGTGCGCTTATTATTGAGAATACGATCGAGAAATCAAAGATCGTGTGGCAGGAAGAGGACGATATGGAGGAAGGAGAAACGCCGGATGCATTATTTCCAAGCGATTCTCCTTTCGGCATGTTAAACCACCTGATCCGGTGGGGATGGCTGAAAAGTGATTTTGATGAGAAACTGAATACCTGTGTGATCTCTTTCCCGGAATACAGCCAGTTGTATGTCGAGTTGTTTAAAAAGCTGCAGAGTGATGATGACAGCCGGGAAAGAGAGAGCATGCTTTCCATTTACAGTGCGTTGTTTACCTATCATTCTGACAATGAAAAAAACAATGATATTTTAAAAAGTGCACTGCGCACATCCAAAAGTCTGGGGCAGCTGCTGTCCAACATGCAGGATGGAATGCGTTCTTATTTTGATGAGCTGTCCTCACAGAAACATTTTATCGGGATTCAGCAGGTGCTTGTGGAGGAGATCAACAACAGCGACAGCAAAAAATATGCAATCCTCACAACGACGGACAGTTTTTACCGGTACAAGGAGGCAGTGAAAGAACTTATCAGTGAAATTTTAAACGAAAATGATGAGAAAAAAGCAGTGCTTCTGAAAGAAAAAAATTCTCTCGAAGCAGGCACACTTTTACAGAAGAGAAATGAGTACAGATTGCAGTATTGTGAGGATACGAGCAGGATCGTGATGCAGTTGGAGCGGGAATTTGACATGATCGAGCGCAAGTACAATAAACTTATTGAACAGAAAACCGTTTTTGCAAAGCGTGCGCTGGCCCGCATCCATTACATTTTGCAGGAGGGCGTCAGTGAGGAAGATAACATCATCAAACTGATCAATCTGTTAGACCGCAGTAGGAAAAAAGATGAGATTTTGGTGGAAATGAGAGATCGTATCCGTTTTTCTTCGCAGTTCAGAAATATTACAGATAACAGTTTTGCCGGAAGGAGAGACCGTGGGGATGGAGCGTTTACACCGGTGATGCTGGACGAAGAAATCGACGCAAAGGAACAGCACATGACGGATTTTGTGCCAAAGCCGTTGTATACAAGAAATGAGTTACAGTGTTTCCGAAGGAAAAGTACCGTGGATGGAATCTTTGTGGCAACAGAAGAGACCGTACAGTCCGTGGAAGATCTGGAAAAACTTCTTTTTCTCTGGCAGGAAGAGACGGAGGAGCGTCTTGCGGAAGATACAGTGTCGGTGGATGGCGAGATACGGAGTGAGGACGGACTAACTTATTCGAGACTTGTGATCGGGCAGAATCAATAAAATTGAGTTATGATACAGGAAAGAAGGCATTGGAAAAAATGTTACAATATATGGAAACTGTCTCACAGGGCGAGGCAGAGAATATCAGAAAAACGATACAGGATTTATTCCGGCAGACCTGCATTTTACAGGTGAAATGTGATCCGGTCACTCTGGTGCAGCGCGACAATCCGAGGTATCAGGTGTGTCTGCGCCACAGAGAGTTTATCGCGGACTATCTGTCTGTGTTAGACTGCGAGCTTGTGCATGATCCGCAGGAACACATTTTCCGGATCACGGGGGATGGCGTTATGACAGAGCGTATGAGCCTTATGACAACGAAGCTGGTCATTCTTTTAAAAATGATTTACCGTGACAAAATCATGGGGGAAGGTCTGCATGCAACTACTACAAATCTGGCAGAAATCCGTGAGTATGGAAAAAATACAAACCTTATTACAAGACGTCTTACAGGACAGGAGTGGAACGATGCACTTGTGCTGATGAAAACGCATCAGATGATCGAACTGCCGGGAGCCGTTGCCAATCTGGAAGATTTTACCCCGATTTATATTTACAGCACTGTAAATGTGTTCTGCTCGGCGATGGATATCAACGAGCTGGTGCGAGAATACCAGAATGAAATGACAGAATAACAGGAAATACGAAGGAGCATGAAATTTGAGCCAGGCAAAGAAAATTTTCACCCGCATGTGTCTGAACAACTGGGGTGGAATTAATCATAAAGTATTAGAATTTAATGAATATGTGAATTTATTCAGTGGAAAAAGCGGATCTGGAAAATCGACCGTCATGGATGCGATTCAGGTTATTTTATATGGAAGCTTCAGTCCGAGCTTTTTGAACAAAGCGGCGGATGATGCCAAAAACCGCAGAAGTGTCTTAAGCTACCTCCGTGGTGAGCAGAAAGATGGTTCTGCAAACCGTGGAAACTGCGATTTCTGTTCGGTCATTGCACTGGAAATCGCGGACACGGGAACGCACATCACCACCTGTGTGGGCATTGCGTTTGAAGTGAGAAAAAATGATTCCGAGATCAAAAAGTTTTCCTATTTCAGCCATTCCGGAAAGATGCCGGAACCGGGGTATATTACGGAGGAAGGCTTCTGTTATTCCAATCAGGATATCAAAAGGCTGGTAAATGAGAGAGCCGTATCGAAGGACAACCGCGGAAAAGGGGATGTCAACCGTATTTACGCCTCCAAGGAAGCTTATCTTGGAACGTTATATGATGTCATTTTAGGTTACATCGATCCAAACCGTTTTATCACGATGGAAAAGAGCGCGATTGCACTGAAAATGACAAACGGAACGGGACAGTTTATCCGTGATTATATGTTTCCAAAGAGCACGTCAGATACGATTGAAACGATCAGTGAGCAGCTGGATGCGTACCGTCAGATCAAGGAAAAAATTGAGGATATGCGGAAACGTATCGAACTTTTGACAGACGTAAAAGAGACCGGGCAGGAGCTGGTGACGCTCCAGACCGATATGATCCGCGCAGAGAGTTTTATCCGCTGCATTGATATTGAGGATCTCCGGGCAAAAATAGAAGCCGTCGAGGAGGACAAAAAAAGAATTGAAGAAGAGCAGGCACAGCTGCAGCAACAGGCAGACACGCTCGCCGGAGAGCGCGGAGAGGTCGAGCAGGAGCTGATACGTGTAAGTGCAGATTTAAAAGCCAGCGATCTTGGAAGCAAACAGCAGCAGTTAGAGGAATTAGAGCAGAGAAGCCGGATGCTGACCGATAACAGCAGACAGTGGCGCAAAATCGTTCAGGGATTGAAGCGGTGGGAAGAGGACGAGGTCATCACCGATTATATCAGCAATCCGGTTTTAAATCTCATTGAAGCGATCGAGAACGGAAATGTGACAGAGGAAAACTGTCAGGAACTGCATTTGAAAATAGAGTCTGCAAAGCAGGATATCGAAAATGAATTTGAAGATTACAGTGAGCAGAAGCGCGAGGCAGGAAAAGAACTGAAAGAAAAGCAGAAGCTTGTGGATGATATGAAAAACAACCGGAAATCCTACAGTGAGAATCTCCGTTCTGCGAGAAGTTCCCTGGAGCGGAAATTAAGCGACCGCTACGGAAGAACGATAAAAGTCCAGATTCTGGCGGATCTTTTTGATGTGGCAGACGAGGAGTGGAAAAATGCGGTCGAAGGCCGTATGGGAAGGCTGAAGTTTTCCCTGATCACAGAGCCAAAGTTTGCGCATGATGCAGCGGCGGTATTTCGTGAGATGAAACAGTTTGAGGAAGTGGATCTCATTAATTCCAAAGCGATCGCAGACAGTGAGCCGCGTGCCATGGAAAACTCTCTTTATGAGGCGGTTGAGACGAAGGAAGCCTATGTGGATGTGTGCCTGAAACGTTACCTCGGTCATATTATCAAGTGCCATTCCGTGGAAGAGTTAGAGCAGGTGAAGGACGGCGTGACGCCGGATTGCTATTCGTACAGTAATTTTATTTTCCGGCATCTGCGGAAAAAGGATTATACCACAAATGCCTGCATCGGAGAGAAAGTGTCAAAGGCACGTCTGGCAGAGTACGAGGCTGACGTGGAGAGGCTTGAGAAACAGTATCAGGAACTGCATTACATGACCGAGCGCTTAAAGGCGGCAAGGGATTTTGAAAGTCTGAAAGAGGAAAAAGAATATTATGTAAACCTTTCCGGCGCAGAAAAAGAGCTTGGAAAGGTCAATAAGAAAAAATCCACACTTGAGGAGACAATCCGTACTTTGCAGGAAGGGCAGTATAAGGAATTACAGCAGAAAGAGCAGAGCCTAAAACAGCAGATGCGTGAGCTTCAGGCTTCAATCGGCGAAAATCAGGGACAGATGAGTGAGAAAATACGCCGTCACGAAAATCTTTCCGGTGCAAATGAACAAAGACGTCTGCAGTTAGAAGAGATGCTGCAGGGATACATGCCAAATGAGGAGATCGGTCAGGAGGTACAGGAGCAGTTGAAGAAGCGCTCCGGCCAGTCCTTAAAGAACCAGAAAAACGCAGAACTTGCGGCTCTTTCGGCAGGAGAGCAGGAGAAGGCGGAGACACTGCGCACTGCCAGAAACCGTTACATTTTTGCTTATCCGTCCAGCCAGTTTAACGGTTCAGAAAAGTCCAATGAAGCCTATGAGAAGCTTCTGGAAGAATATCAGACAGACTACGAGCCGGCATACGAAGCAGAATTTGAAAAACAGTGTGATTTTATCTACAAGAGTCTGCGTGAGAATGTGATCGCAACGATTCATGGAGATATCAAGGCGGCAAAACGTCACGCATACGAGATCAACCGTTTGCTGCGTGAGACGAACTTCTCCGACAGTACCTACCAGATTAAGATCGAGCCAGCGAAAAATGAGAATGGTCAATTCTTTGAGATGTTAATGGCAGAGGAATTAGACAGTAAAAATCTGGATAATGCCGGTTTTGATGGTCAGTTGAGCTTTGGGGAGGACACGTTCTATCAGAAATATGAGCAGAAGATCAAACTCCTCACCGATAAATTCATGCCGCCGAGAGACGAGGACGAGCAGGTGCGCGCAAAGAAGCGTCAGGAGATGGAGCAATACGCGGACTACCGCAATTATCTCTCCTTCAGCATGTTTGAACAGGTGACAGACGAGCAGGGGAATGTCATCCGTGAAAATTTTGTCGATGATATGGCAGGAAGAGATTCTGGTGGAGAGGGACAGAACCCGAAATATGTGGCACTTCTGGCAGGTTTTGCAATGCTGTACATGCAGCAGAGCAACCGGGATTCCAAGATCAAGCTGGTGCTTTTGGACGAGGCATTTTCCAAGATGGATCAGGAGCGAAGTGCCGTCTGCCTGAAATATGCAAGAAAAATGGATCTTCAGCTCATTGTCTGTGTGCCGGATGAACGTCTGCAGTCGCTGATCCGCAATGTGGACTGCGTCTACGGATTCAGGCGTCATCAGAACCAGATCTCCATGATGCATATTGATAAGGGAGATTATTTAAAACTTATGGAAGGTGAGCATGGACAGGGAGAGCCGGAAACTGTAAAATAGTGTAAGAAAACCATAGTCAGGGAGGAGACAACATGCAGACAGGAAAAGGAATTTTAATACCATCTATATTAAAAGTTGGAAATGGTACTTTGAAAAAAATCGGACAGTATCTTAAGGCAGAGAATCTGGAACAGGTCGTAATTTTTTTCGGAAACGGACTGATCGACCTGTTCGGCATGGATGTCATGGATTCGCTGAAACAGGAAGGAATCACGGTATTGGAGTACAGCGAGTTGGATACAGTGGATATTGATGATATTATCACGCTGGCATTTGCAATGCCGAATAAGACGCAGACCGTGATCTCGATCGGAGGCGGAAAAGTGATCGACGCCGGAAAATACGCAGCTTTTCTGCGTAATATTCCATTTATCAGTGTTCCGACCTCAAGTTCCAGTGATGGATTTTCCAGCGCAAGCGCATCTCTTCTGGTGCATGGAAAAAGAACTTCCGTCCCGGCAAAGCTGGCATATGGAATTATTGTAGATACGCAGGTCATAAGAACTGCACCGGATAAGTTTATCTATTCCGGTATTGGTGATATGATCTCAAAGATCACAGCGCTCTATGACTGGATTTTTGAGGAGAAAAGCGGATATTCAGAAGTGAATGATTTTGCGGTGATGATCGCGAAAAAGGCGGTGAACAGTTTTGTGCGGACACCGTATGAGACGATAAAAGATGAACTGTTTTTGAAAGAACTGGTGGATTCGCTGGCAATGAGCGGAATCGCAAATGAAATTGCAGGAAGCAGTGCGCCGACAAGCGGCAGCGAGCATCTGATCTCCCATGCATTGGATAAAATATTAGAAGTTCCGCAGCTTCACGGTATCCAGGTCGGCATTGCAACTTATATTATGAGCAAAGTGCAGGATCACCGCTATGTCCGGGTGGAGACCGTGCTCCGTGAGACAGGATTCTTTGACTATGCGGCGACACTTGGCATGAAGCGTGAAGATTTTATAAAAGCGATCGAGATGGCTCCGTCGATCAAACCATTCCGTCATACTTATCTTCATGAGGAAACATACCGGGAGCTTGCAAAGAAGATTGTTTTGGAGGATGAGGTGCTGCAGAAGGTATTGGTGTAAGGAAAAATACATTAATCGCAATGTTAGAACTTTTATTTTCCAAAACACCAAAAGAGGAAAAGAAAAAATTCTACATGGTTACATTGGTCATATGGATCATTTTATTAATCTGTATGCTTCTTATGGATTTTCACATCATACCGGATACGGAACCTAATTCCATAATGTATGCCGTGATCATCTTTGGAATGATAAATTCTATTGTCCAAATATTGCGTAAAGAATAAAAAGGAAAAGAGGAAACTACAATGAATTTTAATTATAACGAGCAGGAATATGAAGAATTTCCAAACTTTAAAGGCGGAGAGAAATCACTTTACGCCAAAATGTTCCACGATGAGAAGAACCGCATTATCTACGGAAAACTGATACCGGGAGCATCCATCGGCGTACACACGCATGAGACTAACAGTGAGATCATCTATATCACAAAGGGAACAGGCAGAGTTCTTATGGATGGGGAATATGAGAAACTGGAAGCTGGTATGTGTCATTATTGTCCGAAGGGACATACCCACAGCCTCATGAATGACAGTGATGCAGAACTTGAATTTTTTGCAGTTGTCCCGGAGCAGAACTAGTACACCGCATAATAAATAACTGACACCTTGACTTGGCTGATTTTTCATCTGCTGCGTTGTCGTCAATCGACGTAGCCACCGCTACGCCTCATTCCTCCGCCTTGCATATGAAACAATCATCCGGCGTCAATGTATCAGAAACTTATTATTCGATGTACTAGCTTTAATGATTGATTGCAAAGGAAGAAAAGGAAGAAAAGGAAGATAGCTTATGACACTTCAACAGTTAAAATATGCGTTGACGATCGCCGACTGCGGTTCCATGAATGAGGCGGCAAAACAGCTTTTTATCTCACAGCCAAGTCTGTCAGAGACGATGAAGGAGCTTGAGACAGAGATAGGATTGGATATTTTTCTGCGTTCAAACCGTGGAATCGTCATCACGCCGGAGGGCGAAGAATTTTTGGGATATGCCAGACAGGTGACAGAGCAGTTCGGGCTGTTACAGTCCAAGTATATCGATAAAAAAGTAAAAGAGAAATTCAGCGTTTCCACACAGCATTATACGTTTGCGGTGAAAGCGTTTGTGGAGACGGTCAAACAGATCGGTATGGAACAGTACGAATTTGCAGTGCATGAGACAACGACCATCAGTGTGATCGAGAATGTAAAAAACTTCAAGAGTGAGATTGGTGTACTCTATGAGAATGATTTCAACGAGAAAGTCTTAAATAAAATGTTTAAGGAAAATGGGCTGGAATTTGTGGAGCTGTTTTCCTGCGATACATTTGTATACCTGTGGTCCGGACATCCGCTTGCAAAACAGGATGTGATCACAATGGAAGAACTGGATGAGTATCCGTGTCTTTCCTTTGACCAGGGAAAAAATAATTCCCTGTATCTGGCGGAAGAGATGAAGAGCACCTATGAGTATAGGCGGCTGATCAAGGCGAATGACAGGGCAACACTCTTAAATCTGATGATCGGACTGAATGCCTACACGCTCTGCTCCGGTATTATCTGTGAAGATTTAAACGGTAACGATTATAAAGCAGTTCCGTTAAAGGAAACAGAGAAAATGAGAATCGGATATATCAAACGAAAAGGTGCAAAAGTCAGCCATATCGGGGAATTATATATTGAAGAATTGAAAAAGTATAAGGAAAAAGTAATGTAGCTATAGGTACAACCTATAACAGATTCAAGGTTTCGCGTATTAACACATTTTAAAAACTCTTGCTATAATGGTCAATGTGAAAGGGAGATACAAAGCGCATGGATCAGAACAGCAGGGGCTTTGTATTTTCAAAAAACAGAAGAAGCAGAAAGGAGAACCGGGAATGAGAACAGCTATTTTTCCAGAAAACGGCAGAAGAATGATGTCAGAAATGATGTGCATGTGCAGATGTATGTGTATGTCTTGTATGTGCTGCGGAAAAGAAAAATGTGCGCCAGATGTTTCGGTTTGAATTTTGCTTTTATAGATAGAGCATAATAGACAGGAATCATCTTCGCGATGGAGCCTGTTATTTTTTTGTGTAACAGTCGTAAATAAAAATCAATAGGTTTTTGTTTTTGAAAAGAAAGGATTCGATATGTCTGAAATAGAAGTAAAACATTTGTCCAAGACATTTGAACAAAAGGGTGTTCATGTGGATGCCTTAAAGGATATTAACCTCACGATCGGGGCGGGCGATATTTACGGGATCATTGGAATGTCCGGTGCAGGAAAAAGTACTTTGGTACGATGCCTGAACTTTTTGGAAAGACCGACCGACGGTCAGGTGTTGATCGAAGGAAAAGATCTTGGAACTTTAAATGAGAAAGAATTGAGAAAACAGAGAAGCGACATTGCGATGATCTTCCAGCATTTCAATCTTTTGATGCAGAAGAATGTGATCGACAATATCTGTTTCCCATTACAGATTCAGGGTGTTAAGAAAAAAGAGGCGAGAGCCAAAGCCAGAGAACTGTTAAAGACAGTCGGACTTGAGGAAAAAGAGAAGGCTTATCCGGCACAGCTCTCCGGTGGACAGAAGCAGCGTGTTGCCATTGCAAGAGCACTTGCATCCAACCCGAAAATACTTCTCTGTGACGAGGCGACCAGTGCACTTGATCCACAGACGACTGCTTCTATTTTGGAACTTTTGAAAAGCATCAATGAGCAGTTTCAGATCACGATCGTGATCATCACACACCAGATGTCCGTGATCCGTGAAATCTGTAACCGGGTAGCGATCATTGAACATGGAGAACTGGTGGAAAACGGTCTGGTAGAAGATATTTTCAGCCATCCAAAGTCGAAGGCAGCCAGAGAACTGATTTTAAGAGATGTTCCTGAAAACAGTGGAAAAGCAGAGGGTGCAGTTGCAGCCCAGATGGAGAGGATCCAGGGAGATAAGAAGCTGCGTATTGTATTTACAGAAAATTCCGCATTTGAGCCGGTGATCGCTAATATGATCTTACAGTTTGGAAAACCGGTCAATATTTTAAGGGCAGATACAAAAAATGTCGGCGGTGTAGCCAAAGGCGAAATGATCTTAGGTCTGCCGGATGACAGACATCTTCAGATTGATATGGAACAGTATCTGACAGAACATGGACTTGAGATTGAGGAGGTGACAGGCGATGTGGAGTAGTGAAGTGACAAATATGATTATTACCGGTATCTGGGAAACTCTTTATATGACATTAGTATCCACATTGGTTGGTTATGTGATCGGACTTCCGATGGGAATTATCCTTACGGTATCAGACAAAGACGGGATTAAACCAAATGCAGTATTATATAAGATTTTAGATGTGATCGCAAATATTGTGCGGAGTGTACCTTTTATCATTTTGCTTGTATTGCTGATCCCATTTACAAGATTAGTCGTAGGAAAGAGTTATGGTTCCACGGCAACAATCGTTCCACTTGTGATCGCAGCAGCACCATATATTGCCAGAATGGTTGAATCTTCTTTAAAAGAAGTAGATGCCGGTGTGATCGAGGCAGCAAGATCTATGGGAGCATCCAATTTTACAATTATTACAAAAGTAATGTTAGTGGAGGCAAGAACATCCCTTTTAGTGGGAGCAACTATTACATTGGGAACAATCTTAGGTTATTCCGCAATGTCAGGAGCAGTTGGCGGCGGCGGTCTGGGCGCTATCGCGATCCGTTATGGATATACCAGATGGCAGACCGATATTATGATCGTCACAGTTATATTGTTGATTATCTTATTCCAGATCTTCCAGACAGTTGGAATGAAACTGGCAGATAAGTTTGATCATAGAAAATAAAGAGGAGATATAAAAACAAGGAGGATTATTATGAAGAAAAGAGTATTATCAAGTATTTTAGCAGGAGTTTTAGCAGTCAGCGTATTTGCCGGATGCGGAAGCAAAACAGAAGACAACAGTCAGGCAGCAGCAGATAACAGCACAACACCTGCAACAGAAGCAGCCGCAGAAGAGTCTGCAGAAGCAGCAGGCGGCACAGTAGAATCAAAAGGAACAATTAAAGTAGCAGCATCTGCAACTCCACATGCAGAGATCTTAGCAGCAGCAAAACCTATTTTAGCTGAGCAGGGATGGGACTTAGAGGTTACAGAGTTTGATGATTATGTATTACCAAACGAAGTTGTAGAGAGTGGCGAGATGGATGCAAACTACTTCCAGCACGTACCATATCTTGACAGTTTCAACGAGGAGAAGGGAACTCACTTAGTTGAAGTTGGAAAAATCCACTACGAGCCATTCGGAATTTATCCGGGAACAAAGAGCAGCTTAGATGATATCGCAGATGGTGATGTGATCGCAGTTCCAAACGATACCACAAACGAAGCACGTGCACTTTTATTATTACAGGATAACGGAATCATCACATTAAAAGACGGTGCAGGTTTAGAGGCAACGGTAAATGATATCGCTGAAAATCCTTACAATGTTGAAATTCAGGAGCTTGCAGCAGAATCCGTAGCAAGAGTTGCAGATGAAGTAGCATACGTTGTATTAAATGGTAACTATGCATTACAGGCTGGTTTCTCTGTAGCAAAAGACGCACTTGCATATGAGAAATCTGATTCTGAAGCAGCAAAAACATATGTAAACGTTATTGTTGTAAAAGAGGGAAATGAGAACAACGAAGGTGTGAAAGCATTAGTTGATGTATTAAAATCTGATGAGATCAAGAAATTCATCAATGACACATACGATGGAGCAGTTATTCCTTTCGAAGAGTAAGGATAATAAACCGGAGTTTAACGGACGTAGTGTCGCAGATTCTGTGGTGCTTTCTTAGGGCTT
>OLFX01000349.1_pt1 | contig 74857 bp, 74 predicted proteins | sample 1605091 | NCBI WGS metagenome assembly OLFX01 (sample SAMEA3888906, study PRJEB22519) | human gut metagenome | biome: human gut; feature: human-associated habitat; material: faeces | place: Denmark | collected 2012 | reverse complement strand
AGAAATCTACTACCGCTTCATCGGCAAAATCGACTGACCTTTCTTTTTTACCCAATAATATCTTTAATTAAGGGAAACGGGGCTTTCCCATCTTCGCAAACGGGTCGAGCTTCAGGATATCGGTCTTTTCGATTTCGTAAATACCAGTGTTCATGTACCGGTCCAGCAGCGCCTCCAGCACCTCGCGAGCCGCGCCGCTGTATCGGCTCAGAAAGTCCCGCTTCTTCACATTGTTGGCGCGCTCCCTGCGAGTCAGCGGTTTTTTGTCGAAGGCGACATGGCAGATGAAATCGAAATCATCCACGTCGCCCATCCCCTGCTCCGCCTTCATCAGCTCCAGATCGATGCCCCGTTCCCGCAGCAGCTCGCAGATGCTCTCCTTCTTCTCCTCCGCCGTCCACTGGCGGATGAAGTTGTCCAGCGAGGCATAGGTGCCCAGGATGTTGGACTTCGTATAGTCCACAATGCTTTCCTGCCGCAGCAGCTTGCCGTTGGTGTCATAGACGGAGACCGTCTTGTTGATGATGCGCACCGTGCAGCCCTCCGCGTCCACCACGGGCATCTGGCGCGGCGGATCAGGATCAATCGGCAGGTCATCCTCGCCGCCCTCCGGGCTGCCTCCGCGCGGCACACGGCTGCCGCCCGGCGTAAAGCCCTCGTCGATCTCGATGGGGCCGTCCCAGTCCGGGTCGGCAAACAGGCGCGTGACCGCTCGGAAGTCCATCACGACGAAGTGCGTCTTGCCCTCCTTCTCGCGCAGGCGCGTGCCCCGGCCAACGATCTGCTTGAACTCCGTCATGGAGCTAATCATTTCATCCAGCACGATCAGCTTGGTCATCTTGCAGTCCGCGCCCGTGGAGAGCAGCTTGGAGGTCGTGGCGATCACCGGGTACTTCGCCCCAACGGAGATGAAATACTTGAGCTTCTTCTTGCCCTCGATGTCCCCGCCGGTAATCCGCACGACGTAATCCGGGTTCTGCTGCATCATGTCCGCATTCAGCTCCGCCAGCGCGTTGCGCATCCGCAGCGCTGCGTCCTCCGTCGCGCAGAACACGATGGTCTTCGCCATGCGGTCCGTGCTCTTGAGGTAGGCCGTGATCTCTCTGGCCACCTGCCGGATGCGATCCTCGATGACGATGTTGTAATCGTAGTCGCTGTTGTTGTAGATTCTGTCCTCGATTTCGTCGCCGTAGATGTCGCGCTGCCCCTTGTACGGTCGCCAGCCGTCGCTGATATCCGTCGTGATATTGATGACCTTGAAGGGCGCGAGGAAGCCGTCCTCGATGCCCTCCTTGAGACTGTAGGTGTACACCGGGTCGCCGAAGTACGAGATGTTGGAGATGTAGCGCGTCTCCTTGGGTGTGGCGGTCATGCCAATCTGTGTCGCGGAAGAGAAATATTCCAGAATTCTGCGCCAGCGGCTCTCCTCCTTGGCGGAGCCGCGATGGCACTCATCGACGATCACGAGGTCGAAGAAGTCCGGCTGAAACAGCGCGGAGTAATGCTCCTCCTCGTCGTCCCCGACGAGCTGCTGATACAGGGAGAAGTACACCTCATACGACGTGATGCTGCTGGGATCGTCCTTGGCCACATTGATCTTGTGGATGGTCTTTTCCAGCGGTGCAAAGTCCTGCTGGATGGACTGATCGACCAGTATGTTTCGGTCAGCCAGATACAGGATTTTCTTTTTCATGCCGCTGCGCAGCAGGCGGTAGACGATCTGGAACGCGGTGTAGGTCTTGCCCGTGCCCGTCGCCATGACAAGCAGAATCCTGTTCTGCCCGCGGGCGATGGCGTCCAGCGTGCGGTTCACGGCGACGCGCTGATAGTAGCGGGGCGGATAGGTGCTCTGGCTCGAATAGTACGGCTGCCCGATGATGGCCTCCTCTGCCTGCGTCAGGCCCGCGCCGCCGTTTGCGCCCTTCTGAAAGCGCGCGTACAGCTCGTCCGGCGTCGGGAAATCCTCCATGGCGATGTCGCGCTCGGTACCCATCAGGAAGTCGTGCTCCCGGAAAGCGTCGCCGTTCGAGCTGTACGCGAAGGGAACGTCGAGCATCTGCGCATACGTCATGGCTTGCTGCAGTCCGTCCGCCACGGCGTGCTGATTGTCCTTAGCTTCGACAATCGCAATCGGGTTGTTCGCGTTGATGTACAGCACATAGTCCGCCCGCTTCGGCTGCGCACGCGACACCAGATTGCCCCGCAGATTGATCTTTCCGTCGGTAATCTGCGTCTCCATCGTCATCCGCCCGTTCCACTTTGGGGAAAGCGCCGGCGTGATGAAGTTGAGCTTGATGTCCTCTTCGGTCATTTGCCACTTGGGAATGATGCCGCTCATCCTCGTCCCCTCCACAAAATGCTGCCCGGTTCCAACCGGCTGCCTGCGCCAGAAGATTGCATAATCCGTCCATACTGGATGTTTATTCTATTCTACCACAACGATGGAGCAGCAACAAGTGTGGATTGGATACGCTCAGTTTTTCAATGCTGTCAGCAGCTGCGATGTCCCACAGGCAGCGCGATATTCTCACGTTCCACTGCACGGCTTACACTGCCTTATCGCACGCAAACAAAATATGCTAAACAACTGCTTTATTGGTTCCTGCATTGGCGAAGGATACGCATAAGCAAACTTGAGACAGTTTAGGACAACTTGGGACAATTCCGGACAGTTTGGTACAAAATACTGTGCTATAATGGTAGGGTCAAAGAGGATGGTTCTGGTCTATCCTTTGTCTATGAGTTTTTTCCACTCAACTGGTTTTTCGCTGGATGCCGAACAGTCTGTCTTGCACGGAATGCTCGTCATGCCCCGCATAAAGTCATTGGTACCCTGCCTACGCGAATCGACCCCTGAAAGTTGGCGCACAATGTCGCATGATGCCCAAGTCAATACCTGCTATCATATAAACTGTCAAAAAAGGACGAGAGCACATGATGCAGCCCAGCATCGGAGAAAGCCATCCACAGGCAATACATCCTGTTGACCAGAAAAAAAACAAACCAGCGTTGGCGGAATCCCCGTCAGCGCTTTTTCTTTGCCCAAAACCTGAAAGGTGGTGATTTGATGTGATTCCCACATTCCCTTTCTTATCCCCGCTTCCAAGCGGAGCGTCCCCTTTCCCCGGACAGGCTTCATGGCCTGTCTTTTCTTTTATCTGCGAACAATCGAAAGAGAGGTACTTTATGAAACATCTTAAGAACATGCAAATCATTGGCATCGACCACGGCTACGGCAACCTGAAAACCGCCAGCGGCATCTTCCCCGCCAGCGTGCTGACCTTCGACCACGAGCCTGCCTACGCGCAGGACTTGCTCATTTACGACGGCAAATACCACGTCATCGGCAGCGGACACCGGGAGTTCACCCTGGACAAGGTCAGCAACCCGGATCACTATGTCCTGACCCTCGCCGGCATCGGGCAGGAGCTGTGGAAGAACAGGATGACCAAAGCCCGCGTCTACATCGCCGCCGGTCTGCCCCTGACCTGGGTGGAGTCCCAGCGTGAGAGCTTTCGTGCCTATCTGCTCCAGAACGACCATGTGGATTTTATCTGGCGCGGCATCGAATACCACGTCGATATCGTGGGTGCGGACGTGTATGCGCAGGGATTCTCCGCCATCGTGCCCATGCTCAGGCAGTTCAGGGGCGTGAACATGCTCTGCGACATCGGCAACGGCACCACGAATATCATGACCATTCAGGACAGGCGCGCCGTCATGGACCAGTGCTTCACGGAGAAGTACGGCACCTATCAGTGTATGCTCCGGACACGCGAGGCCCTGACGCAACGCTTTGGGCGCACTGTGCCGGACGCCATCATTGACGAGGTGCTCCGAAACGGCGACGCAGACATCGGGCGCGACTATGTGGACACCATCCGCGAGGTTGCTGCGGGTTATGCGGCAGAGATCATGCGCAGGCTGCGCGAGCACGAATACGATCCACAGACCATGCGGCTGTGGATCGTTGGCGGCGGCGGATGCCTGCTGCGCCACTTCGGCGAGTTTGACCGTGACCGCGTGACCATCATCGACAACATACACGCCAACGCCGAGGGTTATGAATACCTTGCGGAGCGGCGCCTCAGGCGCGAGGGAGCTGCCGGATGAGCCAGATGTTCCGCACCACCCTTCGGCTCGATTTAGACCATCCTGCCAGCGCACAGGCCTCCTCGCTGCTGCGTCAGCTTCACGCAGAGCGCGGTCTGTCCTACAGCGCACTGATTGTTCCTGCCGTCAACGCCTATTACGGCAAATCGCCTACGGACGAAGACCTGCGGGAGACGATTCGCTCCATTGTCCGGGAGGAGCTGGCGACTGCGCCCGTTCAGCTTGGAGATTTGCTGCAGGCGCTGAAAACCGCCGTTCCCGTAGATCATCCCGCATCTCCCTCCGCTCACGATGACGAGCCTGACGACGATGATCTCGACGATGCTCTGGACAGCTTCGGCTGCTGATGCTCTTTGGTGCTCATGCGCACCGCAATCCCGTATCCAGCCTCATATCGTGCGATACCTATATTACCAGAACGCACCACCGTGCACCAACCCCGCAAAGCAGGAAGCCATGCCGTCAAAAGCATGGCTTCCTGTCTTTGAGCCGGGTGCAGGGCGGCAGCGCCTGCCGGGTGTGCAAAGGGCAGCGTCCCTGCCCGGAGTCCAGAGGCGGAGCGCTCTGGCCCACGGCACTTTGCTGGATTCCGCAGGAAGACAGAAAGTGTCATAGTGGGTAATTACACTTTCGCAGAAAGTGCCGTGCCCCCGTCACCCCGCGCCCCAAACGAACCATCATCACACCCACGAAAGAAAGGAGGTGCTTCCATGGCAAGAAACGATGGCGTGGATCGCACCACTGTGCGCAACCAGCCCCGAACGGAGAGCAACATTGCAGACGCCGAAGCTCACAACGAGCGACAGAAAGCCTGCTACCGGAACGAGGATATCGTCCCCGAACGCAGTCATCTGAACATCCACTTCAAGAAGCCTTCCGGCAGCTATCAGGAGATGTTCCGGCAGATGGAGCAGGACGGCACCATCTCTACCCGGGGTCTCAAGCAGGACGCCGTCCATTATGGCGAGCTGGTTTTCGATGTCAACTCCGCGTATTTCCACAATCACGGCGGCTACGAATACGCCAAGGCGTTCTACGCCGAGGCATACCGGGCTGCCGTCGATATTGTCGGCGGCGAGCAATACATCCTCTCCGCCGTCATACACGCTGACGAACGCAACCAGGGCATGAGCAAAGCCCTTGGCTACGACGTATGGCACTATCATCTTCATGTGGTCTATGTGCCCGTCGTCGAAAAACAGATTCTGTGGTCGAAGCGCTGCAAGGACTCGGCGCTGGTTGGCACCGTCAAGGAGACCGTCATGCAGATCAGCCACAGCAAAAAGTGGCAGTCCCGGCCTGTACTGGATGAATTCGGAGAGCCCTTGCGCACGAAAACAGGCAAGATTGTCCTGAAGAAATCCTACAGCATTTTGCAGGATCAGTACCACGACGCCATGTTCGCTGCGGGCTACACCGACGTGGAGCGCGGCGAACGCGGCAGCACCGAGGAGCACCTGACCACCGTGCAGTTCAAGGTCATGAAGGAGCAGGAAGCCCTCGACGCCATCATGGCGCAGCAGCAAAGCGCGGAGCAAGCCGTGCATCTGGCGCAAGCGAATCGGGAGGAGGCTGAGCATGAAGTCGAAGCCGCAAAAAGGAAGATAGATGCACTTGCGAAGAGCGACAAAGAGGTCAAAGCATTCGTACAAAGCCTGGGTTCCGCAGACGAGCTTCTGCCCGACACCGGGATGCTGGAAACCGCCAGGAGCTACCGCGCAAACAAAGCTCTCCCGGTTATCAAAAAGCTCGTCCGCAAGTTGAGAGAGATCTATGCCCTGCTGGTCACCGAGCGTCAGAAGAACAGCGACATGCTCAGAGAAACCGCCTAAGGCTCCCGCTCAGAACGGCAGATGGATGGCAGCGCGATTGTTCGGACGATAACCCGTTCATCTGAAATTCCCTGTAAGTGAGAATTTCCGCGATTCTCTGTGTACATACGTACACGCATACAAAGGGATTGTACACATGTATGTATGTACGCAGTGGATTCGCATATCTGCAGGAACAAGAAAGGAACACTGAACCTCTATGATGCACCCACCACCGATCAACCCTTTATTGGAGGAATCATGGCTTTGCTCAAAAGAACGCCTAAACAGAACGCCGCCTTTGAGCGGTGCGTCGGCTTTCTTGCCGAAATGATCGAAAAGTACAGCGGGAAGGTGGAGTTTCCCGTTCTTCCCGCTGACAGCAAAACGAGTTGGGACAGTTTATCCAATCCATCATCTCAAACAAATTCAGAAGAACCATTGACAAATGATATGGCTGCGTAATAAAATGTAGTTGGGACAAAATACACGAACAGTTACTGCACGATTGACAGGAGGTGCACCATGCTTCAGAATCATCCTGCTCCTGAGAGCCGCACGCTGCCCCAACATATCACCGACGAGCACAACGGCCTGAGCTACACCCTTCACGGCGATTATTACTTTCCGGATCTGGAGCTTCCGGAGCAGCAGCCCATCGGCAAATGGGGCCGGCTGCACCTCCGGCACCTGGAATCGAACCATCCGGGTCATTTCCAAAGGCTTCTGCTCACGGGAACACTGAATGCCTATCTGCACACTGTCGATGAGCAGGTCAGCGAGCGTTTCGATGTTCTCATGAAGGGATATGCCCAAAGCTGGGGCATCACCGAAGCCCTGAAGGCTGAAGATCCCATAAAGTGGGTCGGGCTCATGAATCTGGCGCGCGCCGAAGTGGAGCACAACGTGATGATCGAAATCATCTGCGCCTGAACCACCTTCCTTCACCGGCTCGTATCCAATCGGGCCGGGGAAGGCTTCCATAAACCGCACGAGGAGGAATTCCCATGTCCAGAGAAAAGCAGACGCCCGCGCCCATCCGTTCCAGCGCGGCAGAGGTGTTGACCTATGTCGCCTCCACGGGCGACCCGCAGGGCAGCATCGAAATACGCTACGAGGACGAAAACATCTGGCTAACGCAAAAGACGATGGCGCAGCTGTATGATGTGAGTGTCAAAACGATCAATTATCACATCAAGAAAATCTTCGATGATTCCGAGCTGTCAGAGGATTCAGTTATCCGAAAATTTCGGATAACTGCCACAGACGGCAAGCCGTACACTGTCCAGCACTATGCCCTGCAAATGATCATCGCGGTCGGCTTCAAGGTCAATTCCGAGCGCGCCGTTCAGTTCCGCAAATGGGTCAATCAGATCGCAACGCAGTACACCATTCGCGGCTGGGTCATGGACGACGAACGGCTCAAGCGGGGCACCTATCTGACCGACAAATACTTTGAGGAACAGCTGGAGCGCATCCGGGAGATCCGCGCCAGCGAGCGCAAGTTCTATCAGAAGATCACCGACCTGTACGCCACCGCCATCGACTATGACCGCACCTCTTCCGCCACCAAACGCTTCTATGCCACGGTGCAGAACAAGATGCACTTCGCCGTGCACGGGCACACCGCCGCCGAGCTCATCATGGAGCGCGCCGACCACACGAAGGATCACATGGGTCTGACCACCTGGCAGGACGCGCCGGACGGCAAGATCAAAAAGTCCGACGTGTCCATCGCCAAGAACTACCTCACCGAGGACGAGCTTGGGCAGCTGAACCGCATGGTCACCTCCTATCTGGACTTCGCCGAGAACATGGCCCAGCGCCACATCCCGCTGACCATGCAGGACTGGGAAACCCGCCTGAACCGCTTCATTGAAATGTTTGAATACGGTCTTCTCAGGGATGCGGGCAGGGTGTCCACGGAAATCGCCCGGCTGCATGCAGAAACCGAGTTTGAAAAGTACCGCATCATTCAGGACCGCGAGTTCCTGTCCGATTACGACAGGTTCCTCCTTGAGCTTGAGGAACACGCCGACGCGGCAAAGGCTGGACCGCAGGAGGAAAAGCCATGAAGCGAATGAAATGCTACATCTATACCCGCGTCTCCACCTCCATGCAGGTGGACGGCTACAGCCTGGACGCGCAGAAGGACAAGCTGCGCAAGTACGCGGAGTTCCAGAACATGCTCGTCGCCGGGGAATACTGCGACGAGGGCAAGTCCGGCAAAAACATCGAGGGCCGCCCGGAGTTCCTGCGCATGCTGCGGGACATCGAATCCGGCAAGGACGGCGTCTCCTTCGTGCTGGTGTTCAAGCTCTCCCGCTTCGGCCGCAACGCTGCCGACGTGCTGACCTCCCTGCAGCGTATGCAGGATTATGGTGTCAACCTCATCTGCGTGGAGGACGGCATCGACTCCTCCAAGGACAGCGGCAAGCTGATGATTTCCGTTCTCTCCGCCGTCGCCGAGATTGAGCGCGAGAATATCCTTGTCCAGACGATGGAGGGCCGCAGGCAGAAGGCCCGTGAAGGAAAATGGAATGGCGGCTTTGCTCCGTATGGCTATAAGCTCGAAGAAGGTCAACTGTTCATCAATGAAGAAGAAGCCGAAGTCGTGCGCATCATCTTCGATAAGTATATTCACACCACAATGGGGTCTAAAAAAATCGCCGACTGGCTCAATGCACATGGTTACTTCAAAACCTGTCGCTACAACGGCAAACAGGAAGCCTTTACTTCGCCTTTTCTGATTGGCGTTATTGACAACCCCATTTATTGCGGAAAACTGGCTTACGGTCGCAGGTGCAGCGAAAAAATTCCTGGAACGCGCAATCAATATCGTACTGTTAAAACAAACGATTACATGCTTCACGATGGTATTCACGAAGCCATTATTTCTGAAGAAGATTGGCTGGCTGCTCAGAAGCAGCGCGAAAACACAAGCATCCGCCAGCCTAAAACACATAGTCTTGAACACGAGCATATATTATCCGGTTTATTGAAATGTCCAATCTGCGGCAGTGGCATGTACGGAAATGTCAACCGTAAGAAGAAAAAGGACGGAACATATTATAAAGATTATTTTTATTATGCCTGCAAGCACCGTCTGCATGTGGATGGCAAACGCTGTGACTATCACCATCAATGGGGCGAAGACGTAATTGATGCTGCCGTTGAAGAAATTATTCGTCAGTTAGTCAACACCCCCACTTTTGAACAGGGATTACGTGAAAAAATCGGAAGCCGTTTAGATACAGCCGATTTAGATCAGGAAATCGAGCAGCTTCGCAAACAGCTCCGACAATATATCGGAACCAAAGATAGGATTAGCGAACAGATGGATGCGCTCACCTTTGACGATCCGCATTACGATCGGAAACTTCAAGACCTGCAAACCCGTCAAAACAAGATTTACGATCAGATTGCCTCCGTCGAATCCGAAATCGCCGACACACAAATTCGGCTTGAAAACATCCAGCAAAACAAAGTTTCTGCTGATAACATATATCAATTTCTTCTCTATTTCGATAAACTCTACGGCAAATTTTCAGATATCGAAAAGAAGACCTTCATGAACAGTTTCATCGAGCGCATAGAAATTTTCCCGGAACGTCAAGAAAATGGACGGATTCTCAAACATATCGAATTCCGCTTTCCTGTTTTCTACGAGGGCCAAACACTGACCGGTTTGGATTGGGACTCTAACGAATCCGTTGAGACGGTGATGGTGTTGTCTAAACTTTCCGATGCCGAACAATATCGCCATTAAACTGGATATGGGCAAGCTGGTATAACGCCTGCCGAAAGCCATGCTTCCGCAACCTATGACGAAATCAAAGCTCACGTCAAGAAACACACAGGTCTTACGGTTTCAACGCAGAATATCGCGCAAGTTAAGCAGAAATGCGGAATCATTGGGCGGGAATGCTACAATAAGGCAAAGGCAGAGAATGTGAAGCAATGCCCTGCAGATAAAGGAAAAGCGATTGAAGAAGCGCTGCGGTTCTTTGGCATGATATTTGACGCCATTTAACGCCGAATTCATTTCCTATCCTTTAGCAACGCACATAGAAAACCCGGCAGAGTTTTTCGCTCCGCCGGGTTTTCTATACATTTTCAGAATATATCTTTTTATTATACGCTTATTTTTTCGTTCATTTCCACCCGATATACCCTGAAAGCATCGGATACACGCCCTGCGCTTCGGTCGGGAAAATCCGCATCGCCGCATCGGAAGCGGCCGCCTTCGTTTCGGCGCTCACGCGCTTGTTTTAGAGCGTGTTTTCGTCGGATGAAAGCGCCTGTCCTTCCGTCACGGTTTTCAGATACGTTTCCAACAGATTCAGGTTTTCGGTTTCATAGCGCTTTTTGCCGATAACGGCATAGCTGCCCTCGAAGCGGAGCGCCGTCGATCCTTCCGCCGTAACAAACGTGAGCGTCAGGCCGTCGTCCGCCACGCCGATATCCGTCTCATCGCCGAGCGAAAGCACACAGCAACGCGCATGAACGCCCGAAACGGCGGTTCTGTCCGTGATGACAGTTCGCTGTGCGCCGCCCTCGGTATAGGCAATCCATTCAATCTGCTCGATGGAATCGGCGGAAAGTACCTTGACGGCATCCAGTTCCGGCCATTCAGAGGATGTCCGCTCCTCCCCGGTCGGCTCCGCCGCATTTCCAACGACTGCGCCCGAAATGCCCGCGGCAGGCAATGCGTCGGGCATCGCGCTCTCGACGATTTCCACGGACAGCAGTTCACCGTCGGTAACGGCAAGCGCGGACAGCGCGGCAAAGGCCAGCAGTGCAAACAGGATGATCCACACAGATTTTTTCATGAGACACACTCCTTTCCATTTATCAAGAACATTCTTTATGGATATCTATATCATAGACGATTCATCCTCAAAGCGCAAGTGTCAAAGCCGTTAAGAGCGCAAACGAAGACGGATCTTCGCAATGGGGTTTCGCTTTTGAGATGATTCGTGTATAATAAGGAGAACCGATTGCGCGCGCACAGGCCGCGCGAATTTCAGATCGGCTTCAACGAAGGGAATCAAGGACATGTTTACCCCGAACGAATACGGTCTTTTCTCCATGCCGACGCTCGAAACGCCGCGGCTGATTCTGCGGCGGATGACGATGAAGGATGCAAAAGACATTTTTGAATACAGCCGCGACGAGGAAGTCGCGTGCCACGTGCTCTGGTCCGCGCAAAGGGATATCGGCGAAGCGAAGGACTACTGCCGCTACATGCTGCGCCGCTACCGCGCGGACGAACCAAGCAGCTGGGGCATCATCGACAGGCAGACCCGGCATCTGGTCGGCACCATCGGCTACATGGATTACAGCATGGATAACGCAAGTGTGGAAATCGGCTATTCTCTGGCTCGTTGGCTTTGGAACGGCGGCTACATGACGGAAGCGCTTGCGCGGGTCATCGACTACACGTTTGAATCGATGGATATCAACCGCATCGAGGCTCAACACGAACTGGACAATCCCGCCTCCGGCCGCGTGATGGAAAAATGCGGCATGCGCAAAGAGGGCGTTTTGCGCCAGCGGCTCTACAACAAGGGGAAATTTGTGGACGTGGCGCTTTACGCGATTCTCAAGAGCGATCCAAGAAAACCGGTTGGGGTTCCGTCCCAAGCCCTGCAAGGGAACTGAGTTTCCCTGATCTTCCGCCTCGCTTCGCGGCGGTTTAAATCTTTATCATTCATGAAGCAAGGGTACATGGGAATCATTCCCCGCCGGGGCTTGGGGCAGCGCCCCAAACGTTAATCTCTATGCGCTATCCTCCCGAAAGATACCGAAATCAAAGGAGTTTTGGAATATGATCAAACTGATTGCCTGCGACATGGACGGCACGCTGCTGGACAGCCAAAAGCGCCTGCCGCCCGAATTGCCCGAAGTCATTGCGCAGCTCAGAGAAAAGGGCGTGATCTTCTGCGTCGCCAGCGGCAGGCAATACGCCTCGCTGCGCCGCGACTTTGAAGCGTATGCCGACGATCTCCTTTTCCTCTGTGAAAACGGCGCGCTGGTCATGCAGCGCGATAAGCGCGTGCTCATCGACCCCGTGGACGCAAGCTTCATCACGCGGATCGTGACGGCGACGCGCGCGCTTTCGGGCGTGTATCCCGTCGTCTGCCGCGCGGACGTGGCGCTGATTGAAAAGACCGCTTCCCCGGAATTTATCCGCAACACGAAGATGTATTACCCCAGCGTCGAGGTTGTGGACGATCTGACCGCGCTGGGCCAGCTCGGCGACGTCTGCAAGGTCGCTTTTTACGACGAGGGCGACGCACAGACGCATGAACTGCCGGAACTGAAAAAGCATCTGGAAGGGCCGCTGGCGGTCATCCTCTCCGGCGAACATTGGGTGGACGTCATGAAGCCGGGGGTGAACAAGGGCTGCGCGATGCGCGGCATTCAGCAGAAGCTGGGCATTTCGCCGGAAGAATGTATGGCGTTCGGCGATTATCTCAACGACTGTGAACTTTTGCAGGCCGTCGGAGAGAGCTATGCGATGGAAAACGCGCACCCCGCGCTCAAAAAGCTGGCGCGCTACATTGCGCCCGGCAACGACGACAACGGCGTGATGCGCGTGGTCCGCGAACGGCTTGGGCTGGCGGAGGCATAACCATGCACAGCAGAGAAAAAAAGGCGCTTGCGCTGAACCTGCTGCTGTCGCTGCTGATGGCGGCGGGCTACATGCTTCTTTTCGCCTACAACAACACGCCGCTCGGCGCGGCCATCGGCAGCGACAACGCCATGTACCTGACGATGGGCACGGCGCTGGCCAAAGGCTGGGCGCCGTATGTCGATGTGTTTGACCACAAAGGCCCCCTGCTCTTTGCGCTTCAGGGGCTGCCGCAGTGGATCGGCGGCGGCTATAACCTGACCGCCGTGTTTTTGCAGGAGGTCGTCGCGCTGTTCGCCTGCCTGACGGTTGTCCGCGCGCTGGCCAGAGTGCTTTCCTGCCCGCCGGTTTGGGCGCAGCTCGTCTATCTGGCGATGACGTGCGCGTTCATGGACGGCGGCAACCTGACGGAGGAATACACCAATCTGCCGACGCTGCTGGCGCTGTATATGGCGCTCCGCGTCTTTGGGCAGGAAAAAATCGGCGAAAAGCTGTTTCTTCCGGCGGCAGGTATGGGCGTATGCGCGGCGGCGGCCTTTTCGCTGCGCGCCAACAACGCTCTGCCCATCTTTGCGCTGGTGGCCGTGCTGGCGGCCGGGCTGGCGATCACACAACGGTTTGCCCAACTGGGTCAGTGCGCGGCGGGTTTCACGCTGGGTCTGCTGGCCGTGTTCCTGCCCATCCTGATCTGGCTGGCCGCCAAGGGCGCGCTTTCCGCCGCATGGTACGGCGCGATCATCCACAACATGATGTACGCCGACAGCGGCACGGGCGACCGTTTTGCCGCGCTGTTTACCACGTCTTACGGCCACATGGCGATGATTGTCGCAGCGTTTGCCTGTGCGGGCGCGCTCGCCGTCTGGAAAAAGCGCCGCGCGCCTCTGCTCGCTTTGGCGATGCTGGCGGCGGCCGCCGCCGGCGGGCTGGCCGCGTTCCTTTCCCGCAAATTTTACATCCATTACCTGATGCTCGGCGCGCCGCTGGCCGCCGTAGGCGCGATGGCCGTTGTCAGCGCTTTGCGTCAGCCGCGCGCCCAAAAAGCCGCCGCACTGACGCTGGCCGCCGTCAGCGCACTCTGGCTGGGCATCAGCGGCGTGTCGGCCAACGCGGCGCGCCTTTCCGAGCGCGAAGGACTGGCACAGTTCGCCGCCGACGCGCAGACCCTGATGGCACAGGTGCCGGAGGACGAGCGCGACAGCTTCATGGCTTACCGCGTCGAGCCCAAGTGGTATGTCGCGGCAAAGGCTCTGCCCTGCATGCGCTTCTACTTCCTTCAGGAGATTCTGGCGCAAGCCGATCCGGCGGTGATGGATGAAATCGTCGATACGTTTGAAACCGATCCACCGCGCTGGCTGGTGCTCTTTTACAACCGCACGTTCAGCCCGCCCTACGACGAGCGCGTCGCACAGATTTTTGAGACGGAATATGAGCGCGTGGATACGGCCGGGCAGTATCAGCTGCTGCGTTTGAAGGAGTGAACGGCGTGCGTGAAAAGCTGTTGAAAACAGGCATGGGCTGTTTCGTCTTTGCGTCGGGCGTCGGCGTGGCGAACACGCTGCTGCTCCCCTACGCCCGCGCGCATTTCGGCTACCCCGTTTGGGGAACATGGGCCGCTTATGCCGCGGCGCTTCTGCTGTTTTGCCTGGCCGGGCGCGCCGTTTCCGTCCTGGAGGATGAAAAAGCCGCGCGTCTTGCGCGCGTGATCGCGCCGACGTTCATCGCGTGTCTGTTTGCCGCGCATCTGCTGATGGGGTATTTGCTGGAATATACGCCCGCCGGGGATAACTTCATGCTCTACAACGGTTCGCAGATGCTGGCCGCCGACGGGAATTTTGATCGCTACACGGATTTTTATCTCTATCTAAGCCGTTATTCAAACCAGTGGGGCTTCATGCTCATGCTGACCGGCTTTTACAAGCTGCTTTTCGCCCTCGGCGTGACGCAGACGTTTTTCCCGTTGGCGCTGACACAGGCTGTGCTCTATATTTTCGGCGTGCGCGCGATTCTGCGCATCGCGGAAAGACTCTCCGGCGCTAAGGGCAGGCTGATGACCATGCTCATGCTGGCCTGCTGTCTGCCGCTTTGGCTGGCCGCCGCCGTGCTGTATACGGACACGTTCTCCCTTCCCTTTATCGCAATGGCGCTGGATCTGGCGCTCCGCGTAAAGGACGCGGCGAATCCCCGTGCCCGGTTTGCGCTGTCGGCGCGGTGCTCTCTGGTTGTGCTGATCGGCTGTCAGATCAAGATGACGGCGCTCATCGCGTTGATAGCGGCAGCCATCGTCTGGCTGCTGACGATGAAGCCCAGGCAGTCCGTCGTCTGCATCCTGCTGAGCGCGGCGCTGGTCGGCGGCGGCACGGCGGTCGTACAGCGCTATATGAAATACGAGGTGCTTGATCCCGCGATGGTGGAGCAGCACCACACGCCGACGATCCACTGGATCATGATGTCCATCCCCACGGGCGACAATCCCTACGGCGGCGCGACGGGCGATTACGGCATCACCTGGGGCATGATGGAAGACGGCGCTTCGCGCACGGACATCATGGACTCAATTTACGCCCGCATGAAGGATAGAATCTACGCCCTGCGCTACCCGAACCGGCTGGCCGAAGCGGCGCTTCGCAAAAACAGCGCGTTCATCGGCGATGGCACATTCGGCATGACCGAAATGCTCGACGACGGACCCGTTCGGGAAAACGCAGTCTCTTCCTTCGTGCTGGAAGGGCGGGCGCATTACGGCGCATACGGCGCGCTCACCACAGGCATCTGGCTGGCACAGCTGACGCTGGCACTCGCCGCCTGTGTGCGCGACATTCGCAGGCGGGATGTTTCCGGCGCGATGCTGTATGTCGCGTTCTTCGGCGCGACGCTGTTCCTGATGCTCTGGGAAGCACGAAGCCGCTATCTGTTCGGCTTCGTGCCGGTGCTGCTTCTGCTCGCTGCGCGCGGCGCGATCGGCAGGAAGGAGGATACGCTGTGAAAAACAAAACCGGCGTTTGCAGGGCGCTGCTGCTTGTCGGCATGGGGCTGATGATTCCGTGCTATCTGTTCACGGCGGGCAACACGCTGCTTTCCCCATGGCCGCTGTATGACCGCAATCGTCTGGCGCTGTGCCTGCTGACCCCGTTATGTCTTCTGCTTCTTCTGTTGCTGGGGCGCGCGGCGAAAGCCAAAGTCTTTGAAACGCACGAGCGCGCGGTGCTGCTCGGCTTTGCCGCGTTTTATTTTGTCATTCAGCTGGTCATGGCCTCTGCGCTCCGCTTCACCCCGGTCACGGATTTGGAGCAGTGCGTCACGGCGGCGCGGCGCCTGGCGCAGACGGGCGCATTCGGCGACTCCGAGCGTTCGCTCATCTACTTCGGGCGCTACCCGCATAACATGGGGCTGGTCTACCTGCTGGCAGGCATTTTCAAAGCGGCGGACGCGCTGGGCGCGGATGAGCTGATGGCGGCGGCGCTGGTCTGCGGCCTGCTGTTTTCGATGGGGCTGCTTTGCGCCGCGCGGCTCTGCCGCCGTCTGGGCGGCGCGCAGGCTCAGGCGCGCGCGCTGCTGCTGTTCGCAACCTGCCTGCCGTTTCTCTACTGCACTTCCGAATTGTACACCGACGCGTTTTCCGTCGCATTCGCGCCGATGATCGTCTTTGCGTTTCTCAAAGCGCGGGACGCGGGCAGCCGAAAGGAACGCGCGCTTTGGGCGCTGCTGTTCGCGGTCTGCACGTTTTTCGGCGCACAGATCCGCTTTCCGACGATCATCGCCGCGATCGCCTGCCTGATTGCGGCGCTATTTGAAAAGCGCGCAAAGCTGACGGCGCTGCTGGCCGCGCCGCTGGCGCTCGTCTTCGCCGTCGGCGGAAGCGCCGTCAACGCGGCAAACAAAGCCAACCTCGGCGCGGCAAACATCGCCCAAAACAAGCTTCCCAAGCTGCATTACATCGCGATGGGTCTGCCCGTGCAGAGCGACGAAGGATACGGCCAATACGGCTATGGCGGCTGGCTGATTTTCTCTACGTCGTTTGACGATCCTCAGGCTCGCGACGAGGCGCTCCGTCAAGAAGTCGTTGACCGCGCATATACGCTGGCGCACCACCCGGCTCAGCTGCTCAGCACGCTGAGCCGAAAAAACCTTTCCACCTTCGGACGCGGCACATTCAATCTGAACGAAATCTTTGAGGCCGACGCACACGAGGCCGACAACGCCGTCAAGCAGGCGGTCTTTGAAAACGGCCGGTTCAACCGCGCATATACGCATCTGGCGACGGCAATGTTCGTTGCACAGATGGCGCTCGCGTGCATCGCCTGCATACAGGCGATCCGCAGACGCGACACGCGCGCCGCGCCGCTGTTTTTAACGCTGCTGGGCGCATTTCTGTTTTTGAGCATCTGGGAAACGCGGGCGCGGTATTTTTTCCAGTTCATGATGATCCTGCTCTGCGCAGGCGCAATGTTTGAAACGCCGTCCACGCACGCCGCACAAAAAGCATAAATTCCGCGCTTTCCAGGCGTATTCAACCGCCGTTTATGGATTAGCTTGCCAAAGCGGCATGATATGTGTATAATATAGGGGTTAAAGTTTACCATCTCCGGGCAACCGGCATAAGGAGGATCACTATGGCAGAAGAACGAATGCTCATCACCGGTGGGCAGCGATTGGAGGGCACCGTGCACGTCAGCGGCGGCAAAAACACCTCGGTCGCGGTCATCTCCGCCTCGATTCTCAGCCAAACGCCCTGCGTCATCGAAAACTTGCCCAACATTGAAGATGTAAACGTTTCGGTGGAGACGCTTCGCCACTTGGGCGCAAAGGTCATCTGGGATCCCGACGCGGGTGTGATGGAAGTCGATTCCAGCACCATCAACCGCACGGACGTGCCGCTGGAACTCTGCCGCCGCATGCGCGCGTCCTCGTATTACATCGGCGCGCTGCTGGCGCGCTTCGGGCGGGCGCAGGTGCCTCTGCCGGGCGGATGCGATATTGGGCGCAGACCGATTGATCAGCACATCAAAGGTATGCGCGCCCTCGGCGCAAAGGTGGAAACCACGCGCGGCATGGTGCTGGCCGAAGCCGACGAACTGACGGGTTCAGACGTGTTTATGGACATGGTCACGGTCGGCGGCACGATCAACGTCATGCTGGCGGCCTCCCGCGCAAAGGGCATCACCACGATTTACAATGCCGCCAAGGAACCTCACATCGTCGATTTGGCCAATTTTCTCAATTCGATGGGCTGCCGCGTCAAAGGCGCGGGTACGGATGTCATCCGCATTCGCGGTGTGGATACGCTGCAATGCCGCCGCCCTTACGCCGTCATTCCGGACCAGATTGAAACCGGCACGCTGATGATCGCCGCCGCCGCGACGCATGGCGACGTGACCATCTGCGGCTGTATCCCCACGCACATGGAAGCGCTGACCGCCAAGCTGTTGGAAATGGGCGCGCGCGTGGAGGAGCGCGACGACGCAATCCGCGTCCGCTCGCTGGGCGCGCACCGGGCGGTGACATTTAAAACGCAGGTCTATCCCGGCTTCCCGACCGATTTGCAGCAGCCCATGAGCGCGCTGCTCTGCACGGCGACCGGCACTTCGACCGTCGTGGAAAACATCTTTGAATCCCGCTTCCGCCATCTGTCGGAGATGGAGCGCATGGGCGCGCGCGTGCGTATTTACGAGCAGACTGCCGTCATCGAGGGCGTGCCGCAGCTGCACGGCGCGGCTGTGGAGGCCACCGATCTGCGCGCGGGCGCAGCGCTGGTCATCGCAGGGCTGATGGCGCAGGGCACGACCGAGATTTATAATACGCACTTCATCGACCGCGGTTATGAGCATCTGGAAGAGAAGCTCAACAGCCTCGGCGCGAAAATTTCCAGAACAACGGACTGATTTTTAGGTTTCTTCCGTTCCGAAATCATCGATTCAAACCGCCGCGAAATGTTGACATATATTCATAACCAATCAAAAGAGCTTTGCACCCCGCCCCTCGTTGGAATTGGGATGCAAAGCTCTTTCTTTTCTGTTTTCGCTTATTTCCGCACTTCGTAAACCGCCGTCACGCTTGCCGTCACGGAAACGCTGCCCGAACGAATGCCTGTGCCGGCCGCTTCAGCCTTCATGCTCACCGCCCCGTCATGCGTACTGACGGTGTACTCGTCAAAGCCGGTGTTTTCGGTCACGGATTCCAGATGATCGATCGTCATCCCCGCCGCCTCAGCCATGCCTTCAGCCTTGGCCGCCGCCTCCTCGATTGCCGCCTTGAGCGCCTGACGATACAGTTCGCTGCGATTTGAAACGTCATATTCCACGTTGTAAATCTCGCTCATGCCGCAGTCCGTCACCACGCCGATCACGCTGTCGAGCATATCCACATCCTTGCAGGTGATGGACAGCGTGTGATTGGCCTGATAGCCGTTGACGGTCGGCGTTTCGCTGTTATAATCATATGTCGGATAATACGTGTAGCTTGTGGTCACGATGTCTTTCTCTTCCACGCCCAGATCCAGCAGCTTTTGGGTCGCGGATTGAACAATCGCATTCATGCCCTCCTGTGCGTCCGCGACGCTCCTGCCCGAAACAGACGCATTCGCCGTCACCGTCACCATGTCCGGCGCCGCCGTCACGACCACCGTGCCCTGTGCGGTGATATCCGCGTCGTTTCCGTCGGCAAAGGCCAGCGCCGGAACCGCCAGCATCAGCGCCAGCGCAAAAACCAGAATCTTTTTCATATTTCATTTCCCTCCTGATGGTTGATTTTCATTTCCGCGTTCGTCGTTTCCTGCACCGAACATCATATAGACGTTTCAGCGCCTGGTTTTGTTCCCATTATCTGGATTTTTTCTCATATTCCGCAAAAGATACAAAATTTCCGTCATCCGTAAGCAGCATCTTTTGATATCGCGCCAAATCGGCGTCGGCCTGTTCCTCGGAAATTTCTTCGCCATCGTAAAAGTCATGGCTTTCCGTCATGCGGAGATAGACAGTTCCCTCTAAATACTCGCCGTTTTCGTCCATTCTGTCGGTGGTCTGCACGCCCTCGCGAACCACAATCCTTCCATTTTTGATGTCACGAATGCACCACGTCGAATATGACGCGCCGTCGGAGCCTTCGTTATAAATTCCTCCGTCCGCACAAAGATAATTTCGGCTTCGCGTCCAACTTTCCAGCACCCGGACAGGCTTGTTATTTTGCAGAGTATAGACCGCGTAAACCATATCTTCAAAGTTTTCAAAGCGGCTTGCGGTTAAACTGCCTTTCGCCAGAATGATCAGTTCATCGTTCCCGTCCTGATTCAAATCCTTCAGCATATATCCGTCATTTTCCAGCGAATCGACGAAGCAAGTAGGTTCAAACCCCAATTCTACAATTTTTTCCCAATCCCAATCATCTTTAATTGCTCTATAATAAAGTTTAATCACTTCATCATAGCTTTTGCAATCTATATCGATATCATTTTTATCGGATGCACTTATCGTATCTGCATTATACTGGTTAGTGCTGCAATAACAATCTATATAATCTGCACTCACCCAGCCGCTCAGGCCCGCCCATGAATCCGGGCTTGTCTTTGCAGCCTTTTCTACTTCTATTTTGGCCCATCCATCCGTGATTTCAGTTATTTTGAATCTGTCTGCCTGTTCAAGATGCCCAAGTACATTCTGACCGTTGATTTGATCGCGTACTCTTAGATTATTGACAACACATTGCACATCTGTCGTATCCAGATGATTTTCCAAATGCGCCGCATGGTACCGTAAATCTGCATCCGACGCAATGTCGCGCGCTTTGTCCGCAGCCGCCGTTCCCCCGCCAAACAAAGTGCAAGGGTCAAAAGCACCATCCATCGTCTCATCTTGCCCGACCTCTTTTCAATGTTTTTTCTTCTTTCGGATAGCAGCCCGCACCATCACCGTCCCAACCGCCGCGGCGGCCGCCCACGGCAGGGCGTAGGTCAGCCCCAGCACTGCGTTGGAAACAAACTCGCCGAAATTCTCCATGCCCTCAACGAACTCCTCGCCCATCCGGGTCAGGAGCGGCTGCTTGGCGCTCACCGCGCTGCTCTTTTCGTTGATGGTCACATACAGCGTCGCCATGCTGGCCTGATTGTCGATCCGGCGGTTCTGCCCCTCCAGCCACTCAATCTCCTCCTGCACGTCGAAGATCGCGTCGGTCAGCGTGATGATGTCCTCCATGTTTTCGGCCTTTTCATAGAGCGCGTCCAGCTGCCGCTTCTTCGCCCGCGCGCTTTCCAGCCGGGATGCGTTGTCCGTATAGGTGCTCGTCATATCGACGGCGCTGGTCTGCTCGCGCGTCACCTCGCCCCACTCGCCCGCGCCGGAGAGCACGCTGTCCAGCATATCGCTCGGCACGCGCAGCGTCAGGTTTGCGCTTCGGCTCGCGTTCTTCGCGCCGCTGATGTCGCGGCTCTCCACCGCGCCGCCCGCCTGCTCAATCTGCTCGCAGAGCGCGGAAACCGCCTCGTCAAAGCGCTCGGTTTTCAGGGTCAGCCATGCGTTGCGGACGATCTTCTTCTCGTCCTCCGCCGTGCTGTCGTTCGCCGCGCCCTTTTCCGCCGCGCTGCGCGCGCCAAGCGCCGGAGCACTGTTCTCGTAAAGCGCGACCGCGTCCTCCTGCGGATAAGCTTCGTAGGTATCGTAAGCGCCGTAGTCGTAATCGTAGGCTGTCCGCGCCTCGTTTTTTTCGTTTCCGCCCAGCCGTCCGACGCCCGTGCCCGCCGCGAACACCAGCGCCGCGCACGCGGCATAACCGACGACGCGCGCCCCCTTGCGCCGCATCCAGTCGCCGATGGAAATGACGCGCGGCGTTTGGCGAATCGCGCTGCGCCAGCCTGTTTTGAAGGATTCCGGCGCCGTCACGTCTTCATCGATGTGCTGCATGCCGGAAAGCACATCCGCATGATCCAGCAGCGCGCGGCAGGCCTCGCACGTTTGAGCGTGCGCCTCCATCTCTTCACGTTCTTCCGCCGAAATTTCCCGGCCGGAAAAGACGATAGCTTCCAGTTCCTCACACCGCATGTCGTTCACCTCCCGTTTCTCCCACGCCGCGCCGTTTCAGCTCGGCGGCAATCTTCTCTCTCGCCCGCACCAACCGCGACTTCACCGTACCTTGCGCAATTTGCAGCGCCTGCGCCGTCTCTTCCACGCTGAGGCCATGTACATCCCGCAGCAGAAAGACCTCGCGCATCGTTTCCGGCACGGCGGAAATCGCCCGCTGAATCTCGCTTCTCGCCTCCGTCCGTTCGGCATGCTCCTGTGGGGTCTCGCCGCTGTCCGCCGGATCAAAGCCGTCCGTCTCGCCCATTTCCTCCAAAGACGGCTGTGCATGCCGCTGACGCTTGCGAATCGCGTCCATACAGCAGGAAGCCGTCACCCGATAGATCCACGTGGAAAACGCGCTCTCAAACCGATATTGCCCGATCGTGCGCCAAATGCGCAGCATCGCTTCCTGCGCCGCGTCCTCGCCGTCGTGGGGATTGCCCATCATCCGCAGGCAAAGCGCGTAGATTTTTGTTTCGTATGCGCCCATCAGCGCTTCAAAGGCGTTTGCATCGCCTTTAGCCGCCCGCGCAATGTTTTCGCGCTCCATCCGCGCCCCTCCTTTCGCGTTCCTTCTGATATTTAGACGAATGACCCGTTCAAAAAGTTCCCGCATTCTTTCAAAAACCAGCAGTAAAAAAATCTGCACAACGAGCGGACGCGCATTCGTGAAACGGGCGCGTTTTTCGGAGAAAAAGGACAGCGCCCTGCGCCCCCTACAACAGTTTTTCGCAAATCCATCGTATGCAGGGGCGGCCAGTGATCGTCCGCTGAGTTTGTGCAAATTTTCGGATCGAATCCTTTATTGCAGCAATCAAAAACAAACTCTGCCCTAAACGAAACGCTTAGAACAGAGTTTGCCTTATTTTGCAGCTTGCTTGGAGCAAAGCCTCCCTCAGGGAGGTGTCGGCGCAAAGCGCCGACGGAAGGAATTCGTTATTACTCCTCGATGATGCTCTTGCCGGTCATTTCCTTCGGCACGGGCAGACCGATGTAGGGCAGCATCGTCGGCGCGATATCCGCCAGACAGCCGCCCGCGCGCAGCTTCACGTTGCCGCAGCCCGCAACCAGGAACGGAACCGGGTTGGTCGTATGCGCGGTGAACGGCGTGCCGTCCGGATTCTCCATCTTGTCCGCGTTGCCGTGGTCGGCAGTCAGGAACATATAGCCGCCCATGTCGCGAACGGCCTCCCAAACCGTCTCCACGCATGCGTCAACCGCCTCAACCGCCTTCACGGCCGCGTCAAACACGCCCGTGTGGCCGACCATGTCGCAGTTGGCGAAATTGAGGATCACCACGTCGTATTTGCCGCTGCGGATGCGCTTGGCGCATTCGTCGGCCACTTCGTAGGCGCTCATCTCCGGCTTGAGGTCGTAGGTCGCAACCTTCGGGCTGGGGATGACCTTGCGATCTTCGCCCTCATACGGCGCTTCCACACCGCCGTTGAAGAAGAATGTCACGTGGGCGTATTTCTCCGTCTCCGCAATGCGCAGCTGGGTCTTGCCGTTCTTGGCGAGGTATTCGCCCAGCACGTTGGTCAGCTCCACCGGCGGATAGGCGACTTCGACGTTCGGCATGGTCGCGTCGTATTCCGCCATACAGACATAGTGCACGGGGAAACGACCATAGCGGCGCTCGAAGCCCTTAAAATCGTCATCCACAAAGATGCGGGTCATCTGGCGCGCGCGGTCCGGGCGGAAGTTGATGAACACAACCGTATCGCCCTCCTGCACGCGGCCGCCTTCGCAGGTGACGCACGGCACGACGAACTCATCCGTCACGTCGTCGGCATAGCTCTTTTCGATGGCTTCCAGCGCGCTGCTCGCGTGGTTGCCCTCGCCGTAGACGAACGCGGCATACGCTTTTTCCTCGCGATCCCAGTTGGAATCGCGGTCCATCGCGTAGTAACGGCCCGTCACAGTCGCAATTTCGCCCACGCCCAGCTCGTCGAGCTTCTTTTGAAGATCCTCAAGGAAGCCCTTGCCGGAATGCGGGTCGGTGTCGCGGCCGTCCATGATGCAGTGGACGTACAGCTTTTTCGCGCCCAGATGCTTGGCCAGATCCAGCAGGCCGAACAGGTGGTCGATGTGGCTGTGTACGCCGCCCGTGCCGAGCAGGCCCATCAGGTGAACGGCCTTGCCCGCGTCGATGGCCGCGCGCATGTTGCGCACCAGCACGTCGTTTTCCTTCATCGTGCCATCCATGATGGACTTGGTGATCAGCGTCAGCTGCTGATAGACGATGCGGCCCGCGCCCATGTTGGTGTGGCCGACTTCGCTGTTGCCCATCTGGCCTTCCGGCAGGCCGACCGCCATGCCGGAAGCCTGAATTGTGGTATAGGGATAGGTTTCAAACAGGCGGTCGAGGTTCGGTCTCCTGGCCGCCGCAATCGCGTTGCCGAACGTCTGCTCCGGCACCCAGCCGAAGCCGTCCATGATGCAAAGCAGAACAGGTTTCTTAGCCATAATTGCTCCTTTACGCGTCGAAATGAACAACCTTGGAGAAGTCCTCCGCCTTGAGGGACGCGCCGCCGATCAGGCCGCCGTCGATCTCCGGCTGCGCCATCAGGCCCTTGCAGTTCTTCGGGTTCATCGAGCCGCCGTACTGAATGCGCACATCGTCCGCTGCGTCGCCGTAAGCCGCGCGGACCGCCTCGCGGATCACGCCGATGGTCTCGTTCGCCTGCTCGTCCGTCGCGGTCAGACCCGTGCCGATCGCCCAAACCGGCTCGTAAGCGATGACCACATTCTTCACCTCGTCCGCCGTCAGGCCGGAGAGCGCAATCTGCGTCTGATAGGTCACCAGCGCGTTGGTGTAGCCCGCTTCGCGCTCTTCCTTCTTCTCGCCGACGCAGATGATCGGGGTCAGGCCCGCCTTAACGGCCGCCAGCACGCGCTGGTTCACCGTCGCGTCCGTCTCGCCAAAGTACTGACGGCGCTCACTGTGGCCGAGAATGACGTATTCCACGCCGGATTCCTTGAGCATCGCCGCGCTCAGCTCGCCCGTGTACGCGCCGGATTCCTTCCAGTGCATGTTCTCCGCGCCCAGCTTGATATTCGTGCCCTTGATGACCTCGCTCACCGCGGCAAAATCCACCGCCGGGGTGCAGACGACGACGTCGCACTTCGCATCCTGAACCAGCGGCACAAGCGCGGAAACCAGTTCGCGCGCCTCGCTGGGGGTCTTGTTCATTTTCCAGTTACCGGCAATAATCGGCTTACGCATGGGATGTTTCCTCCTCATCATAAATGCCCCAAGCGACCCCAAGGCCGCTCAGGGCGAAATCATTTACAGTTTCTCGTCAAGGCAGGCAACGCCCGGAAGCACCTTGCCCTCCAGATATTCGAGGGACGCGCCGCCGCCGGTGGAGATGTGGGTCATCTTGTCGCCAAGGCCCATCTGCTCAACCGCAGCCGCGGAATCGCCGCCGCCGATGATGGTCACGGCATCGCTGTCGGCCATCGCCTGCGCCACGGCCAGCGTGCCAGCCGCAAGGGTCGGGTTCTCGAACACGCCCATCGGGCCGTTCCAGATGACGGTCTTCGCGTCCTTCACCGCAGCGGCAAACAGCTCGCGGCTCTTCGGGCCGATATCGCAGCCTTCCATGTCTTCCGGAATCGCGTCCGCGTCCACCGTCACGGTTTCAACCGCCGCGTCGATCGGATCCGGGAAGTCCTTGATGCAGACGGTATCGACCGGCAGCAGCAGCTTGATGCCCTTCGCCTCGGCCTTGGCCATCATGTCCTTGCAGTAGTCGATCTTCGTCTCATCCAGCAGGCTCTTGCCCACGCCGTAGCCCTTCGCCTTCAGGAAGGTATACGCCATGCCGCCGCCGATGATGAGGGTATCGACCTTCTCCAGCAGGTTGTCGATAACGTTGAGCTTGTCGGCCACTTTCGCGCCGCCCAGCACCGCCACGAACGGACGATCCGGATTTTCCAGCGCCTTGCCCATGATATCCAGCTCTTTGCCGATCAGGTAGCCCGCCACGCACGGAGAGAGGAACTTGGTCACGCCCTCGGTGGAGCAATGCGCGCGATGGCAGGAGCCGAACGCGTCGTCCACATAGCAATCCGCCAGAGAGGCCAGCTCCTTGGAGAAATCCTCGATGTTCTTGGTCTCTTCCTTGCGGAAGCGGGTGTTCTGGAGCAGCACCACGTCGCCGTCCTTCATCGCGGCAACGGCGGCCTTCGCGTTCTCGCCGACGACAGTGTCGTCATCCGCGAACACAACCGGCTTGCCCAGGTACTCGGACAGGCGCTCCGCCACCGGCGCGAGGGAGAACTTCGCTTCCGGGCCGTTCTTCGGCTTGCCCAGATGGCTGCACAGGATCACCCTGCCGCCGTCCGCGATCAGCTTCTTGATGGTCGGCAGCGCCGCCACAATGCGCTTGTCGTTGGTGATCTTGCCATCCTTCATCGGAACATTGAAATCGCAGCGCACAAGCACTTTCTTGCCGGAGACCCGGATGTCGTCAACGGTCATTTTTGCCATGGGTAATTCCTCCATTTCAATTTGGTTCCAATTCTTTGGGTTTCCATGATAGATTGAGGTTTTATATCCGTCCGCATTCCCCAAAAATGCCGACGGAAGAAAGCCGCGCGTACCGCGGCGTTTCAAACCGTTTGCCGATCGGGCGAACGCCCAACCGAACGCCTCTAGTGTAGCATTTTTTGCCGAGATTGTCAAAGATTTGCGCAAAGAATGGCGCTGACTCCGCAAATTTCATTCCTCACGGGCGCAAAAGTTCGAGCATCCGCAGCGCCGCGCCCTCGTCCACAACCAGCAGCTTGTGCGGATGGTGCGCGCAGACCGCCAAAATGGCCTCCGCTTTCGCGCGCCCAGCAGCGACCGCCGCCGCGCGGTTCTTCCGCCCGATGTCCTCCGGTTTGAAGGCCAGCGACGAACCGCCTCCGACCACGTACCCTTCCGCGTTCAGATAAAAGCCCAGCGCCTCGGCCACTGCGCCTTCTGCGCGCAGCGTCTCCTGCTCCGCCCGGCTCAGGCCGCGCCGCTGAGCCAGATCCATCGCCCGTCCGATTCCGTAAAGCAGCACATCCGCATGACGCACCAGTTCCAGCGGCTCGCGCACCTGCGGCAAGCGCGCCAGCTCGTCCGCCGCCGCTTCCGAAAGCCCGTCCGGCAAGTGCAGAAAACGATAGTATCCGCCCAGCTTCTGCGCAAAGCGCTCGGCCACCGTGTTCGCCTGCGTGCTGATGCCGCCGCCCATGCCGCCCTGTGCCGGAACAACCGTGATCTCCATCGGCGCGGCGACCGTGATCGCCTCCGCCGTTTTGGCGACGGTTCGTCCGCCCGTCACCGCCATCACATGCGCGTCCTGTAAAAGGAAGCGGATTTGCCGTGCCGCCGCGCGCGCCACCTCTTCCATCACCCCGGAATCGATGTCCGCGTCGCCGTGGACGACGCAGACCCGCTCTACGCCCAGCATCTGCGAGAGCGACAATTCGATGCCCGATAATGTCCGCCGTCCGCTGCTGACCGTCCGCGCCGCCTCTACCAAACTCTGCCCCTGCGGGGTCAATTCCATACCCGACGCGCTCTGCGTCAGGCATCCGGCTCTTTTCAGCGCCTCCGCCGCCGCGCGCACCTCGCGCTCGGCCAGATGCAGCCGCGCAGCCAAAGCCCGCCTGCCAATCGGCTCCAGCGCCGCAACACGTTCCAAAATCAGCGTGCGCAGCTCCATTTCTTCCATCAAATCCGGCGCAATCAACGATAGCGTGTTCAGTATCGACGTGTCCATATCTTTCATGCAAGCCTGTGGGCCTGTTTTCTCCCGCGTTCATTTTTTGTCCCGATTAGTGTAGCATAAATTCTGTTTCTTCGCAAGCCGAAGCAAATGCAGGAGTTCGCCCCTTCATTGTCGAAATGGTTTTGTTTATGCCGCCGCGAAGCGAGGCCTGACGCCTGCAAAGCCTGTTATTTCCTTCGTTTTCCCACTCTATCAAATATCTTATCTCAGGAGGAATTTTCTCATGACCGATCTTCTTATCGTCGTCGATATGCAACGCGATTTCGTCTCCGGCGCGCTGGGCAGCGAGCAGGCCCGCGCCATCGTTCCCGCTGTCGCCGCACGCATTCAGCAAGCCAAAGCGGAAAATACGCAGGTCGTCTTCACCCTCGATACCCATGAAGAAAACTACATGAATACCCGCGAGGGGCGCTTTCTGCCCGTGCCGCACTGCATCCGCGATACGCCCGGCTGGGCGCTTGAGCCGGAAATCGCTCAAACGTGCGCGCGCGGCATGATGTCCTTTGAAAAACCGACCTTCGGTTCGACGGCGCTGTGCGAGTATGTCTGCACGCTGGCCGCCGAAAAGGGCGCGGTTGCGGGAAAAGGCTTCCACGTTGAGCTTTGCGGCGTGTGTACGGATATCTGCGTCGTTTCCAACGCCCTGCTCATCAAAGCCTCCCTGCCCGAAGCCGATTTGACCGTGAACGGCGCGCTATGCGCAGGCGTCACCCCGCAGAAGCACGAGGCCGCGCTGGAAACCATGCGGTCGTGCCAGATTGAGGTGCTGTAAATCAGGCTGAGCCTGCACGCATATTCGCCGACGTCTGAAAAACCTCAAAATTCTGCATACGCAATCAAACCTTATACAGAAAAACAAAATCCCCTTCGCACGACTCACCCATGCGAAGGGGTATTTCTATGCTCTGCTCATCCAAATCAGCGCCATCTTAATCACAAACAGCAGAAACGCAACGACAATCGCATAAGTTTCCCGCGTCATGGCCAGAAACAACACAGTCAGCACGCTCAAGCCCATCGAGCAGGCCGTCAACTGCCGTCCTTTTTCATACCATACATCAAACGCCCGAAGTCGTCCTTCGGGCGTTTGCTTTTAACCGATCAGTTCTTCCTTATGCTTCAAAATCGCTTCGCACGCCGCGCAGGCCGGGCAGTCGCAATACTTCGCGCCCGCAGCCTTGATGGCTTCCGCATGCGCCAGCACTTCCTTCGCCTTTTCCTCGCCGAAGACCTTCGCGCCCATGTCGGACGCCGCAAAGCCGATCAGCCCGTCGATGGGCATGATGTCTTCTTCCAGCTCGGCGACAAGCGCCTTCGCCTTCTCCTTTTCGTCCGCCGTGCCGACGGCGCAGAGCCACGCGTTGGCCGCGTCCTTCGCCTCCTGACAGCAGGAATGCGCCGCGATCAGGTTCTTCGTCTGCTCGATAATCTCTTTGTTCATGTGGATTCACTCGCCTTTCTTTTTCGTTGTTCGGATCGTTTTCGTCGGTTTTCTCCGGGCGCGCCGGGCCTTCTGCGGTTCCACGCCAGCCATCTGCGCGGTCAAAGGCGCAATGCGATAGCTGAACAGCACGTTGGAATTCGGATACGCCTGATAAAACTTCTGTTTGAGCCGTTCCATCACGCTGTCGCCCGTGCTGTAATCCACGGTCGGCAGCAGCATGGCAACCATCGTCGGGGAGAAATGCGTGATGACATCGCCCTTGCGCAGGTTGGTGCGCAGAATCTCCATCAGCCCGTGCATCACGTTTTCCTGCTTGATGCTCCCCATCTGTTCCCCATTGATTTTGGAAACCATAATCACGGCGAGGAACATCGTGGAATCCAGCCGCTCGATGTTGCGGATCTGCAAATTGAAAATCTCTTTAAACACCGGAAAATCGCAGACGAACGCGCCCTGCTCCCGGCTGCTCTGATACAGCTGACGGCAGATGGTTTCGAGGTTAAACTCGATGTTTTTGCTGGCTTCGACGATTTCGTTGTAAAATTCCATCAGCTCACGGCTCGGCTTCACGTTCAGATAGTGATAATGCAGGTGCATCACCTCTTCAAACTGCGCCTTGGCCTCTGTGGCGTTGTTGTTTTTCAGCAGCGCGCGCATCAGTTCGATGTGAATGCGATCGTCAAAAGGCTCGCGTTCCAGCGCGCTGCGGCAGACGCTGATGATCTCCTGCTCGTCTTCGGCCTTTTCGCTCTGTTTGAGCATTTCGATATAGCCGTAAATCCCGGCGATATACTGGTTGTGGAGCGCCGTCGCGCGGGGGAAGACCCATTCGTTGAGCTCGCTCTTTTGCAGCAGCGGCCCGCGGTAGAGCTGCATCATCCGGCGATAGAGCGCGCGCTTGCGCTCTGCATCGCATGTATCCTGAAGCCGACTGAAGACGTCCTCCAATTCGTAGAGATCAATGGTCATCTCTGGCAGGCATTCCCAGTGGTATGCGCCGCGATCGGCGACGATGCAGCCGCCCAAATCCGGCGAAACCTGGCTAAGCATCGCGCGCACGCGGCTGATTAACGTTTTGAGCGCGTTTTCCGGGTTGGTAACGCGTTCGTCGCCCCAAAACGCGGAAAGCAGCCGTTGATTGGAAACGGGCTGCCCATGACCTACGATCAGATATTCAATCAGCGCCAATCCCTTCCGGGATTTATTGACCATGTGATCGGCTTGACGCTCGTTGATGTAAATGACAAATTCGCCCATCATCTGAATTCGGATGATATCGCGCACAGAGAGAACCTCCTTCGCAATCAGATCAGCCGCTTGCGCAGCATGTCCGGATTGACAGCGTAGAGTTGAGCCGCTTCTTTGGTAATTCTGCCTTCTTTGGTCAGCCGGATGAGTTCGTTATCCATGGAAAGCATCGCCTGAGACGCCGCACCGCCATAGATCACGTTGTCGATCTGGAAAGTTTTTCCATCTCGAATCATGTTCTGAATGGCGGGGTTGATCGTCATCACCTCGAACACGGGCACCTGCGTGCCGTCCACCGTCGGCACAAGGCGCTGGCTGACGACCGCGCGCAGCACCATGGAGAGCTGCACGCGCACCTGCTGCTGCTGATTGGCCGGGAAGGTATCGATAATGCGGTCGATGGTTTTGGCCGCGCCCACCGTATGCAGCGAGGAAAGCAGCAGATGGCCGGTTTCCGCCGCGGTCAGCGCGGTCTGCACGGTTTCATAATCGCGCATTTCGCCAAGCATAATCACGTCAGGCGCTTCGCGCATGGCCGCGCGCAAGGCCCGCGCAAACGAGCTTGCGTCGTTGGGAATTTCCCGCTGGCTGACCAGCGCGCGCTTATGGGCGTGGAGATATTCGATTGGGTCCTCGATGGTGATGATATGCACATCCTGATTGGAGTTAATGCGATCCACCATGCAGGCGAGCGTCGTGCTCTTGCCGCTGCCCGCCGGGCCGGTGACGAGCACCATGCCGTTTCGGCAGGAGGAGACGAGATCAATCACCATCGGCGGGATATGCAGCGCGTCCGGATCGGGCAGGCCGAAGGTCACGACGCGGCAGGTCGCCGCCAGCGTGCCGCGCTGCTTATAGGCGTTGCAGCGGAAGCGCGCCTGCCGGTTGAAGGAGAACGAAAAATCGTCGTCGCCGTCGCGGTGGAGCAGCTCGTCGCTGTGATCGCCCGCCATGCCGTAAGCCTCCCGGATCATGTCGGCCGTATCGGCGGGCAGAAGTTTTTCCTCGGTCAGCTGCACCAGATGGCCTTTAACCTTAGCCGTTGCCGCTGAGCCGGGAATCAAAAAGATATCCGAACCGCCGATTTCCAGCGCCTTTTGCAGGATTTGCGTCAATTCCATATTACAGCTCTCCTATGTATCCGGCGTCAAACAGCAGGTCTTCCCCCTCCATCGCGCCTTCGTCGATCGCCAGATGGTAAACCGTACGCACAAATCGCGGGAAAGCGCCGAACGGTTCAAGCTCCACGGCGCAGGCCAGCGTGCGACCCTCGTCGTTGGTTTCTTTCCACGACACCGTGCGGCCTTCAAGCGTCATCGCTTCATTCAGCGCCGCTTCAACCCGCGCCAGATAATCTTCCTCGCTCTGCGCCGCTCCGGCCGCCTTGGCAAGCGCGTCGTCCAGCTCAGCCAGCGAGCGTTCCGCCGAAACGTTCAATTCGGCGACCTGCCGCGCCACCTCGGCGCTGCGCAGGCTCAGGTTTTCGTCCGACCTTGCGCTCATCAGGGCCAGCATGCCCAGCACGCTCATGCTCAGCACGACGACCAGCAGCATCAGCGAAGCCGCGCCCGGCCCGATGCGGTATTCCCTCTGGTTCACGGTGCCACCTCCCCTTGCACATAGCGCGCGGAAGGCAGGGTGAAGATCGTCTGCTCATTCTCCAGCGCCGTCACCTCAGCGGTTTCCAGCGTTCCGGCGGAATATGTCTCCTCGCCGAGCGTCACGAGCAGGTCATACGCGCCGCAGCTCAAATGCCACGTACCGTCCCCGCGTTCAAAAAAGCCGCTCTGGCGCAGCACGTCTTCCCGCTCGTCCGCCGCATAGAGCCTGTCGGCCAGACTCTGCGCCGCCGTCAGCGCGTCGGCCTGCGCGCCCGCGCGCGCGCTCTGGTTATGCGCGCCGACGAACACATCCAGAATCACCGTGGAGCAGAGCGCAAAAAACAGCACCACGATCAGGATCTCCATCAGCAGGGTATTCAGCTGGTTGTGCTTCACCATCGTCATCCCCTTACTGCGCACAGCGGCGCGCGATATATACGGTGGATTGATCGCCGGACCCGTCCGTCACCCTGACGGTCAGCAGATTGCCTTCAAGCGCCGGTTCAAAACGCTGCGCGGCGCAAACCGCCTCGCCGTCCTCCGGCGAAAAACCATATCTCGCCGAGGTAAACAGTTCGCAGAGACTGCCGCCATAGCTGTAAATATACTGCACATAGCGTTCGCCGTCCAGCTCGCTGGAAAGGGCAAGCACAGGCAGGCCGTCGTGCTCCTCCACGGTGATCGCGCCCCGTTCATCCTGCGCGCGCACCGCGTTGCGGACGAACGCCGTCACGATCCGCTTCTGCGTGTGCGCGGCTGCGCCGTCCACCGTCGTGCGGTAAGCCTGCGCGCCGAGCACGACCAGCAGCATGGAAAACACCGCAAAGACGCCCAGCAGCATGAACACGAACGCGCCGGAAATGCTGTGGCTCTTCGTTTTCATCAAGGCTGCGTCTCCCCCTTTCGGAGCACCTGAATATTCGGCATGATGTTGGAGGCAAACGCGTCGTAAGAAACGATATACGCGTCCTTGTTATAAGCCAGGCCGTAGCCGCGCTCCAGCTCTTCAAGCGACTGGGGATACGCGCCCTCCACCGCATAGCAGGTCAGCGCAGCGCGGCGCACGGCGTCGAGCACCAGCTGTTCCTCCATATTCTCTGAGGATGAGCCGATTTTCTGAAACGCCGCCACAGCCCCGCCAAAAAGCGCGGCAAATACCGCCAGCGTGAGCGCGAGGCCGCGCGCAAGGCCATGCTTTTTTGTTTTCACGCGAAGCCCCTCCTTTCGCCCTTACAAAATGCTGGAAATAATGCCGGCCATCGGCATCATCACGGAAAGCAGCACCGCGCCGATAACGATGGAAAGCGCGGCGACCATGGTCGGCTCGATGATGGAAACCAGACCGGAAATGCTCTCTTCCACCTGCTGCTCATAGGTCTGGGCAATCTTGCTCATCACCTGATCCTCGCGTCCGGCGGCAATACCCATGCGCAGCATCTGCCGATGGATTTCATCAAACATCGCGCTCCCGGTCAGCGCATCGGAGAAGGACACGCCTTCGCCCATCTTCTCGCGGATTTTGGCGATTTCACCCGCCGCCTCGGCGTCCGGCAGAACAAGCGGCACCATCTCCAGTGCCTGCTCCAGCGGGAAACCGCTGGAAAGCATCATCGCCAGCACGGAAGCCGCGCGGGAGGAAGCCAGCCGCATGCTCAGCCGGCGCAGCGGCGGAAACGCCTTTTTCAGCCCGGCGAGCACCTGTTCCCGCCTGCCGCTTTTCAGCAGCAGTACGCAGATAAGCGCCGCCAGCGCAAAGACGAGCACCAGCGCCAGCACAACCCAGCCGATCACCGTGCCGACGTTCATCATCATGCTGCCGGTGGCGGTCATCGCCACGCCCATGCTGCCCAGCACGCGCCGGAACACCGGCATGACCTTGAGAATCAGCACCATCAGAATCAGCACCATCATCACCGAAAGCACCAGCGGATACGTCACCGCGCTGCGGACGGCCTGACGGATGCGGCTCTCTCTTTCGTAATAGGCGGAAAGCCCCTGCATCACGTCTTCCAGATGGCCCGTCCGCTCGCCGATGCCGCACATCTCCACCAGATAGGTCGGAAACGCGTGCGTCTCCTCCAGCGCGTCGCGCAGCGAACCCGTCTGCGTCAGCGTTTCGCTCACCTTGTGGTAAAGATCGGCATGCGCGTCTTGCTCATACGTCTTTTCCAGGGCTTCCATGCCCGCGTACAGCGGCATACCCGCCCCCAGCATGAGGGCAAATTCCGAACAGAAACCGCTCAGTTCAATGGGCGTCAGACCGCGATCCTTGCTTGCCATGTGTGCATCCTTTCCTTTCAGATCCTCATCCGAAATCCCGCATTTTTTGAGTCTTCCGCGATTCAGTAATATCGCTCCACGGTGTAGGTCAGGCCTCTGTCGATGGCGCTCAATTCAAGCGTCGGATCGTAGAGCACTTCCTCCCCGTTGATGATGACAGTGTTCCATGCGTGATACATTTTTCCGGCATAACCGATCATCAGCCGCGTCGGAATTCCCTGCACGCGCAGCATGCAGGCCGCCATCGCGGCCAGATCCTGACAGATGCCCATCTTGGATTCATAGCAGCCGTCGATATCCGGCAGCGTGCCGCTCTTGACCGTCTCCGCCTTAATATAATCATACAGATAATTGGCTTTGATATACGCCTGAACGGTTTCAAAAATCTCCTGCGGATCGGTCATGCCCGCGCACAGCTCGTAAGAGGTTTGAACCGCTTCCGTATCCGGCGTGTAATTGACGTACTGGTTGGGGCCGAGGAAAGGCGCGTAGGGATCGTCCAGCTTGACGTTCACCGACACCTTGCCTTCGGCGGAATACTTCTTGCCGGAGACGTTTTCAAACAGCTCGACGGTGTAGCTGCCGTCGCCGAGCTGAAGCGGAAACACCTCGTAATCGCCCGACGTATTCAGATCGTAGGTCAGCTTATACTGTCCCTGCGTCACGCGCAGTTTGAGTCGTTTGTTGCCCGCGTCGCCGCGCGCCATGATATAGCCCTGCGACGCGTTGCTCGCGTCCACCACAAGGCTTTTGGAGGTCAACACGTTCGTGCCGCTCTGCCGGGGCCATATTGTGTCATATGCAGCCAGCGCCGCGCCGGCCAGGACGATCAGCAGGCCCAGCGCGGCCGCCAATCGCCATCCGTTTCGCTTTGGCATGAACGCCCTCCTCTCTCTGCGATTGCGCGAAAGCCATTTTCGTTTCGCTCCCGAAAACGGTTACATCCGCCATTCGGTTCAGTATAGCACAGAGCGTCCGTCTTTTCAATCAATTCAGACGCTTCCCGCTCATTTTTCCGCCGCTTGACAGTCCGCCCCAAAGTCTGTAAACTAATTGAAACAAGCTTTCTGCGGGAGGAATCCATTCATGCGCTTTAGGGCCAAACGCTGGGCCGTTTTCACCCTGTCCGCCAGCGCCGCGCTGCTGCTGCTGTGCGCGCTGGCCGTCTTTCTTGTCGATCCGTTCGAGCATTACCGGGAGTCTTCCATCCTCCCGCTTTACGATCAGGAAAGCTATAACAACCCCGGCATCGCCCGCAATTACGATTACGACGCGGTGATTTTGGGTACGTCCATGGTTGAAATGAGCCACCCTTCGGTGATCGACGCCTGCTTTGATGTAACCTCTGTCAAACTGCCCATGCGCGGTTCGCACATTTCCCAGATGGGGTGGCAGCTCACCCACGTGCTCAAAACGCACGAATTGAAGCTGGCGATTCTGGCCGTGGACGCATACAGCATGATGGGCCAGCCAAACGACATGGAGGAGATTTACGACTATCTGTGGAACGACGACCCGCTCGACGACGTCAACTATCTGTTCAACCGCGACGTGGCGCTGGTGAAAATCCCGAAAATGCTCCAAAACGTCGGCAAGCCGCTTGCCGCCAAGCGCGATAACATGTACCAGTGGACGGACGTGGTCTTTTCCGCCCAGAGCGTGTTTGACGCCATCCCCGCCATCGCGCAGAAGGACATGCAGTCCGCCGACACCAATCTGTCCCGCTCCACCGAAAACGTCGAGCGCCACCTGATCCCCTCGATCGAGGCGCATCCCGAAACCATCTTTAAGATTTATATGCCGCCCTATTCTGTCGGCTACTGGTTTCTGATGACGCGGGAAGGCATTTCCGAGCAGCAGTTCCGTTCCCGCCGCCTGCTCTGTGAAAAGCTGCTCGATTATCCCAACGTGGAAATCTACGATTATTCTTCGCGCATCGACTGGATCACCGACCTTAACCAGTATTTTGATTATTCCCACCACAGCGGCGAGGTGAGCGACAGGCTCATGCGCGCCATGGCGGCGGGCGAAAACCGCGTGTTTTCCGTTTCCGATATGGAGGCGGGCAGCGAACGCATCCGGCAGGCCGTGGCCGATTTTGCCGAAACCTATTACCCGAATTGACAAACGACTTGACGATACGGAGGCAGTTATGACCATCATCGTTTTGGACGGACAGGGCGGCGGCATCGGCCGCGCCATCATCGCCGCGCTTTCGCCGCTTCTGCCGCAGGGCGCGCAGCTGCTCTGCGTGGGCACCAACGCCATGGCGACCGCCGCCATGCTCAAAGCGGGCGCTCAGCGCGGCGCGACGGGCGAAAACGCGGTATGCTGGGCTGCGCGGAACGCGGATATCCTGATTGCGCCCATCGCGCTGGTGCTCAAGGATTCCATGATGGGCGAAATCACCGGAAACATGGCTGCCGCCGTCGGTTCCAGCCGCGCCACGCGCATCCTCGTGCCGACCGAGCGCTGCGGCACGCACGTCGCCGGGGCGCACGGGTTCAGCATGCAGTCGCTGGTGGAAGACGCCGCCAGACAAGCGGCGGCGCTCGCCGCCCAGGCGTAAGCTTTGGCTCTTTTGCATAACCTTTGGCTTGACGCTGCGTTCACATTGCCTTATAATGGAAAAGACTCAATGAAGGAGGTTGATCCCCGTGATTGTTGACCGCATCGAAGAACAGGAGCGTTATTACCCGCTCCACCCCGATATGGAGCTGGCATTCGCATTTCTGGCGGAAGCGCCCGATCTGGAGCCCGGCCGCTATGAGCTTGAAGACGGCCTGTTCGCGACGGTTTCCGAAGGCGACACCCGTCAGATGGATACCGTGGTGATGGAAGCGCACAAAAACTACATCGACCTGCAATACTGCATTTCCGGCGGTGAGCGCATGTCCTGGGCGCATATTCAGGAGCTGAATCCCTCGACAGCCGACCCGGAACACGACAATTACTTCTATACGGGCAATTCCACATCGGTTTCGATCCGTCCGGGCATGTTCTATGTGATGTTCCCCAGCGACGGTCACAAGGCTGCCTGCCATCACGAATTTCAGAAGCACTACCGCAAGGTAGTCGTCAAAATTCCGGTCGTTCCCCAGAGGAAAGATTGATCCAAGGGCCGCAGGTTTGCGGCTTTTTTTGAATCGAATATGGCATGATCCATGTCCTCCCATGGGCATGCTGTATGATAGATTGAATTTAAATCGTATCGTGAGGATATCACCATGAAAACAATTTTTGCTTATGATCCCTGGCGGCTGGTGGAAAACGAGCTGCACAAGGACGACATGCGTCTGTCCGAGTCCATGACCTCCATCGGCAACGGCCATATGGGCATGCGCGGCAACTTTGAGGAGCGCTACTCCGGCGACAGCCATCGCGGCACCTATCTGGCGGGCGTCTGGTTCCCGGATAAAACGCGCGTGGGCTGGTGGAAAAACGGCTACCCGCAGTATTTCGGCAAGGTCATCAATGCGATGAACATCATCTCCCTGCGCGTGCGCATCGACAGGGAAGACATCGATCTGTTTGAGGACGACGTTCTTTCCTTCCAGCGCGTGCTGGACATGCGCGCGGGCGTGCTCAGCCGCGAATTTGTCATTCGCCGCGAAAAAGGCACGGTGCGCGTCTTCTTTGAGCGCTTCGTTTCCCTCGCGCGGCCGGAACTGCTGGCGCTGCGCTGCCGCGTGACGGCGGATTACGACTGCAAGGTCGCGCTCATTCCCGCCATCGACGCGGACGTGCGCAACGAAGATTCCAACTACGAAGAAGCCTTCTGGCTCTTTGAGGGCGAAGACGAAGACCGCGACGGCGTGCTCAGCGTGCGCACCCGCACCCGCGAAAATCCTTTCGGCACGCCGCGCTTCTCCGTCTGCGGCGCAATGGCCGCCGAGCCGACCGAAAAGCTGAAGAAAAACCGCGTCACCGTGGAAGAGGGCTATGTCGCCCGCAAGTTCGTCTTTGAGGCCGAAGCCGGGCAGACCGTCGGCTGCGACAAATTTGTCTGCGTGGCAACCGATCGCGATCACAGGGAAGACGAGCTGACGCAGGCCGCGACCGCGGGCGTTCTGAGCGCGCAGCAGGCGGGTTATGACGCGCTGCGCCGCGAGCAGGAGCGCGCATGGGCACGCCGCTGGGAGAAGGCCGACGTGCGCATTGACGGCGACGTGGCGGGTCAGCAGGGCATCCGCTTCAACATCTTCCAGCTCTTCTCCACCTACTACGGCGAGGACGCGCGGCTGAACATCGGTCCGAAGGGCTTCACCGGCGAAAAATACGGCGGCGCAACCTATTGGGACACGGAAGCCTACTGCCTGCCGATGTACACCGCCATCGCGGGCGAGGAAGTCGCGCAGAACCTGCTCAAATACCGCTGGCTGCAAATCGACGGCGCCTATCACAACGCGCGCGAACAGGGGCTGCCGGGCGCGCTCTATCCCATGGTGACTTTCACGGGCATCGAATGCCACAACGAGTGGGAAATCACCTTTGAGGAAATCCACCGCAACAACGCCATCGCCTATGCGATTTACGCCTATACCCAGTACACCGGCGACCGCAGCTACCTCGATCAGTACGGCATCGATGTGCTGCTGGGCATTGCGCGCTTCTGGGCGGGGCGCGTGCACTACTGCAAGCGCACGGGGCAATACATGATCCACGGCGTGACCGGCCCGAACGAATACGAAAACAACGTCAACAACAACTGGTACACCAACCGCCTCGCCGCGTGGGAACTGGCCTACACTGCCGAGCAGCTGATGCTCATCCCGCGCGAAAAAGCGCAGACGCTCAGCGTCAACGCCGAGGAAATCCGCCGCTTCCGCGAGATCAGCGAAAAGATGTATCTGCCGTATGACAAAGAGCTGGATGTGTTCGTGCAGCACGACACGTTCCTGGATAAAGACCTGATGCCCGCCAGCGCACTCTCCCCGGAGGATCGCCCGCTGAACCAGAAGTGGAGCTGGGACCGCATTCTGCGCTCCTGCTTCATCAAGCAGGCCGACGTGCTTCAGGGCCTGTATTTCCTGGAGCACCTCTACGACAAGGAGACCATCCGCCGCAACTTCGATTTCTACGAGCCAATGACCGTCCACGAGTCGAGCCTGTCCCCGTGCGTCCACAGCATTCTGGCCGCCAGCCTCGGCAAGCTCGACAAGGCGCAAGAACTGTATCGCCGCACTGCGCGCCTCGATCTGGATAACATCAACAACGACACCTGCGACGGTCTGCACATCACATCGATGGCGGGCAGCTGGCTCTCCATCGTGCAGGGCTTCGCGGGCATGCGCACCATCACCGGCAAGCTGAGCTTTGACCCGCAGCTGCCCGACGGCTGGGACGGCTACGCGTTCAAGGTCGTCTATCGCGGCCGGCTGATCGAGGTCAGCGTCTCCCGCGAGGGCACGGGGCTCAAGCTGCTCTCCGGCGAAGCGCTGACCGTCACGCTGCACGGGCGCGAGGTGACGCTCTCCCCGGCGGAGGCTGACGCATGAAAGACATCGCCATCGTCGGTGCGGGCCCGGCCGGATACAGCGCCGCCATCACCGCCCGTAAGCGCGACAAATCCGTCGTCGTCATCGGCCAAAACACGGGCTGGCTCGCCCACGCCCACAGCATCGCCAACTATCCCGGCCTGCCCGATATCTCCGGCCACGATCTGCTTGAAGCCATGAAAAAGCAGGCGCAGGATTTGGGCGCGGAGCTTCGCCCCGGCGTCGTACATCAGATTGTCTCGCTGGGCAGCTCGTTCGCCCTTTCGCTCGGCGCGGATTTTATCGAGGCTGAGCGTATCATCCTCTGCACGGGCGCAAAGCAGCCCAAGCTGCTCCCCGGCGAAAGCGAACTGCTCGGACGCGGGGTCAGCTATTGCGGCACATGCGACGGCATGTTCTACCGCGGCAAACGCGTCGCCGTCATCGCGCAGGGACCGGAAGCCGTGAGCGAAGCCAACTTTCTGGCAGGGCTTTGCAGCGAGGTCGTCTATTTCGGCGCAAAAGAGGACGCGCTTGACGACAGAATCACCGTCTGCGGCCAAAAACCGGAAGCGATTCTCGGCGAAAGCACCGCCACCGGTCTGAAAGCGGGCGGCGAGGACTTTCCGTTTGACGGCGTATTCATCTTTCGCGAAACGGCAGCGCTCTCCACGCTGCTGCCGGGGCTTGAGATGGACGGCGCGTTCATCCGCGTGGATCGCCGGATGAAAACCAACCTGCCCGGCGTGTTCGCCGCGGGCGACTGCACCGGTCAGCCTTTGCAGGTCGCCAAAGCCGTCGGCGAGGGCTGCGTAGCCGCCATTTCCGCCGCAACAACCTGATTTTCCCTTTCTTCCCATGATTTTCGGCATTTTTGTCGTAAAATCATGGGAATTTTGCTTTTTTCCTTGTCCGCGCAAAGCGTCCGTGTTATAATCAATCTATAAACATATACACAGAAGAGATTGGCTTTTCTGTGAGACGATTGGATTTGACGGAAGGAGGGACACAGGTGAGAACGATCGAAACGGGCAAGGCGATTGTCGATATCGTCGCTTGGCCCGAAAACCGCCCTTGGGAAGGGCGCTATCAGACGTCCAGCCAGATTGAGCGGGGGCTTTGTCGGCTTGTGCTTTCGCCCGCTGTTTTCCACGACGCGGCGCGCGCCAACACCGCCTATCGCCGCTTCGCCCGAAAGATTGAGCGCGAGGGGCTTGTGCCGCCGAACATCGTCTTCCGCCACATGGTTTCGCGCACATCCCAAAACGTGTTCTGCATTTTAACGACCACGGAATCCGTGTTCAATTCCGCGTGCTCGGTCGGCAAGTTCTACGTTGTGGAATCCGGCATCGACGAGCGCCGCCGCCTGTGCGCCGTCCGCGTGCGCGATCAGGCCGCCCCAAACAATCCACAGGAGAATGTTATGTAATATGTTTCAACAACTGCCCGAAGGATTTGAAAGCCAAATGAAGCGCCTGCTTGGTGAAGCAGGCTTTTTTGCGTATCTGGACGCTTTGAATCAGCCGTATACCCGCGCGCTGCGCGTCAACCTGCTGCTCAGGCCGGACGGCACGCCCCCCTGCCCCATCAACGGACTGGGCGCGCCTGTGCCGTGGGCGAAAGGCGCGTACTTCGTCGAGGGAGACGCGCGGCCCGGCCTGTCCCCCCTGCACGAGGGCGGCCTGTTTTATATGCAGGAACCCAGCGCCCTGACCGCCGTCACCGCGCTTGATCCGCAGCCCGGCGAGCGGGTGCTCGACCTCTGCGCCGCGCCCGGCGGCAAAAGCACGCAGATCGCCGCGCTGATGGCGGGGCAGGGTCTGCTCGTCTGCAACGAACCTGTACCAAACCGCGCGCAGATTCTTTCCCGCAACGTGGAGCGCATGGGCGTGCGCAACGCCGTCGTCGTCAACGCGCTGCCGGACGCGCTTGCGCCGCGTTTTCCCGCTTTTTTTGACCGCATTCTGGTAGACGCGCCCTGCTCCGGCGAAGGCATGTTCCGCCGCCAGCCGGAAGCGCGGGGCGAATGGGATGCGGATTCGCCCCACCGCTGTGCCGACCGCCAGATGGAGATTTTGGAACAGGCCGCAAAAATGCTCCGTCCCGGCGGCACGATGGTCTATTCCACCTGCACATTCAACGACATCGAGAACGAGGGCGTGCTGAAACGTTTTCTGGCGCTGCACCCGGAATTTACGCTCCAACCGTTTGCCCTGCCCGGCCTGCCGGAGGCGAAGGACGGCTACCTGCATCTGTATCCGCATGAGATGCGCGGCGAAGGGCACTTCGTCAGCCGCCTGAACAAATCCGCCGACACGTCCGAAACTGAATCACCCGTTCAGGCTGCGCCCAAAAAGAAAACGTCGGCCCGTCCGGCCGCTTCCGCCAAAGGCAAAGCGCCTGCGCCCATCGCCCTGCCGGATGTGTTTTCCGCTGCATTCACGCCCGAACAGCTGTATGCCGCGGGCGACGCGCTCTGGATGCTGCCGGAACAAATTTCCATCGAGCGGCTGCACGGCCTGCGCGTTCTGCGCACAGGGCTTCTGCTGGCCCACGCGGAGGGCCGACGCAGCGAACCGGATCACGCGCTGGCAATGGCTCTGCGCCCGGAGGAAGCCGCGCGCACCGCGAACCTGACGATCGAGCAGGCGCTGGCCTATCAGGCGGGCGAAACGCTGGCTCTCGGCGACCTGCCGGGCGGGTACACCCTGCTCTGCTGCGAGGGCGTTTCGCTCGGCTGGGGCAAACAGGCGGGTGGAATGATGAAAAATCACTATCCCAAAGGGTTGAGACGGAGAAACTGAGTCCGCGTGCGCGTTCATCCATCAAAAGAGCCGTCCGGCAATGCCGGACGGCTCAATCTGTTGAACGGGCTTACATATTCTCTTTGACCACGCGCTCGATATAGGCTTTCTGTCCCTCGGTCAGCGTCGGGAACGGCTTGCGGCAGCCGCCGCAGTCCACGCCCTGCGTCTTGAGGATGTGCTTAATGGACGGGAACAGCGAACAGGAAACCAGCGCCTGCATGATGTTGTTTGCGCGCTTCTGGAGCGCCTGCGCCTTGGGAATATCCAGCGCGCTGTATGCCGCCTCAATCTGGTTGAACAGCGGCAGGGTGAAATTGAAGGTCGAACCGATTGCGCCGTCTGCGCCGAGGATGCGCGCGCCGATGTAGACCTCGTCAAAACCGCCGTAGATGACCAGTTCCGGGTTCAGGTCGCGAATGCGCTCCATCTGATAGAGGTTCAGACTGGTCTGCTTCACGCCGGCAATCGTGCCGTCGGTCAGCATGCCGCGGATGTGGTCGTCCGCGATATCCAGCTCCACGCCCGTGTTGCCGGGGAAATTGTAGAGGAACAGCGGCAGATCGACGGTCTCGCGCAGCGTGTTGTAATACTCGCTGATGGCCTTCATGCCGAATTTGTAGTAATACGGCACGGTGGAGATCATCGCGTCATAGCCCAGTTCTTTGGCGGTCTTGGCATATTCGACAGCCTCATCGGTAGAAATCGCCGCGACGGAAGCGATGAGCTTCGTCTTGGCGCGATCCTGATACTTCGCGGCGGCCTCCAGCCCCTCCACGCGTTCCGCATGCGTGAGCAGCGGGCATTCCGCGCTGCTGCCGCCGATCAGAAAGCCCTTCGCGCCTTCCGCGATCGTCTTATCCATGAGCTTGTGGAGCGCAGACGCGCTGAACTTGCCCGCCTCGTCAAACGGGGTGACGGCGGCGACAAAAAAGCCGCTCATATTCTGCATTTTCTTCATCCGAAACTCTCCTTTTTATCCCTGAAACAGCGCAAGCGCGCCGTGGGTGACAATATATCCCTCCTGGGCGGCGGCGAGCAGCGGGCCGTCCGCTTTAGCGTCGTCGGTATACATGGCGCGGATTTCAAACGGGCCGATATTCTGCTCGATGCGGCGCAGTTTTTCCTCGCCCTTGCAGTTCTTGCCAATGAGCGCGCCGGTTTTCACGTCGCATTTCGTGCCGATAAGTGTCGGCACGCCCAGCAGTTTTGCCGCATATTGCAGCTCAAACTCCGGCGACGCAGAAGCGATGACAATCGGCAGATCGCGCGGCCTGTCAAAAAACCATTTGCCCAGCTTGGCACGGGTCGCCTCAGCCTGCCAGAAAAGCTCGGCTTCCGTTTCCAGATTGAAACGCCTTGCCATTTCGCCAAAGAGCACGCTCTTAAACTGCGTCAGGCTGCGTCTGCCTGCCGCCAGCAGAAGCGACGTGCCCAGAAACTTTGGCAGGCCTGCCAGAACGCCGGGATGGCGGCGCAGACAGAACCGCGTGAAATCCACCGTGGAATCGCCGTCGTAAATCGTACCGTCAAAATCATAAACGTCGATGCGCATACCATGCCTCCGATCTGGTTTCCATCGCGGTTAGTATACCATGTTTTGCAAAAAAAGAGAAGAAAAAACGGTACGATTGAGGTTCCGCCTCAAACTCCGGCAGAAACCTGGAACGTCATTCACTGTATCCCGCACAGCGGGTGTTCATTCCGTTCCTGCACCTCCCGCCTTCCGGCAACTTCGTTGCCGGACACATGAATAAAGCCCCTGTTTCCCGACGCATCCTTTCCTTTTCAAATTTTTGTTGGCTTTTGGCCGCTTTGCCGTTATAATGGAATTATCCAATTTTCATCAATTTCAGAAAGGGGCTGTTTTCATGTCCAATCCGAATATTCCCACGCCGCACATCACTGCCAAAGAGGGCGACTTTGCCCGCACCGTGCTGATGCCGGGCGACCCGCTGCGCAGCAAATTCATCGCTGAAACGTATCTGGAAAACCCGGTGCTGGTCAACAACACGCGCGGCGTGCAGGGTTACACCGGCACCTATCAGGGCAAGCGCGTCTCCGTGATGGCTTCCGGCATGGGCATTCCTTCTATGGGTATCTACTCCTATGAACTCTTTAACTTCTACGGCGTGGAAAACATCATCCGTATCGGCACGGCAGGGGGTATGGCCGACGCCGTGAAGGTGCGCGACGTGGTGATGGGCCTGTCCGCCTACACCAATTCCAACTTTGGCCGCCAGTTCGGCTTTGACGGCAACGTTGCGCCCTGCTGCTCGTTCAAGCTGCTGGAACAGGCCGTCGCGGCCGCGCGCAAGATGGGCATCGAGCCGATCGTCGGCCCGCTGTATTCCTCCGATATTTTCTACGACGAATCCGGCATGTCCGGCAAGCTTAAGAAGCTGGGCGTGCTGGCGGTCGAGATGGAATCTGCCTCGCTGTATCTGAACGCGGCACGCGCGGGCAAAAACGCGCTGGCCATCTGCACGATTTCGGATCACCTCGGCACGGGCGAATCGCTCGACGCGCAGGCGCGCCAGACGGCCTTCACCCAGATGATGGAAATCGCGCTTTCCATCGCGTGAAAGGATGACGCAGAGTGCTGAACCGAATTTTTCTTTCCGCCGACATTGAAGGTACGTGCGGCATCGCCCATTGGGACGAAACCGAGCTGGGCAAGCCGGATTACGAGCCTTTCCGCCGCCAGATGACCCGCGAAGTCGCCGCCGCATGCGAGGGCGCTTTCGCCGCCGGTTGTGAAGATCTGCTGATTAAGGACGCGCACGACAGCGCGCGCAACCTGATTCCCGCCGAACTGCCGGAGCGCGTAAGCATCTTCCGCGGCTGGGGCAGCGACATCCACTCGATGATGTCTGGCATTGACGCCAGCTTCGCGGGTGCAATTTTCACGGGCTATCATTCCTCCTCCAACACGGACGCCAGCCCGCTGTGCCACACGATGAATCTGGACAACGTATCCATCCGCATCAACGGCATTCAGGCCAGCGAACTGGTCATCAACACGTTTGCCGCCGCGCTGTACGATGTGCCGGTGCTGCTGGTGACGGGCGATTTGGGCGTATGCGAGCAGGCCAAGCGTCTCTGCCCCGCGATTTATACCGTTCCCGTCAGCCGCGGCTGCGGAAACGGATCGATTTCCATTCATCCGGCGGAGGCCGTCAAACGCATTCGCGAAAAAGCGGAGATGGCCGTTGCGGACGGCATTGCCCATCCTGAAAAATTCGCCGTCGCCCTGCCGAACAACTTTGACGTTGAGGTGGAATTTGTGAAGCACAACCGCGCTCGGCGCGCGAGCTTCTATCCCGGCGTGAAGCAGATCGGCCCGCGCACAGTGCGCTTCTCCTCAGACGCGTACTACGACGTGCTGCGGTTCTTCATGTTCTGCCTGTAACTCCTTCCGTCATGCCTTCGGCATGCCACCTCCCTCAAAGAGGGAGGCATACGTATAAAAAATGATCACAAAAAGGCAACCTAAGCAGTTTTGCAGCTGTTCAGGTTGCTTTTTTCTTCTTTTTTCTTGTATGCGCTGATATGATAGGCTCCCTCTTTGAGGGAGCTGGCGCGCGTCAGCGCGACTGAAGGAGTCATCCTTTACTCTTTTCCACAACCTCTTCCATATTCAGCCGATGGTGGCGCTTTTTCGGCGGAGTGAGCAGATAGAGCCGATAGCGTTCGCGGACGTCGTCCACATCCTCCCGGCTGGCGGGATAAGCGCGCTGGTGCATAATCAGCGTGTTGGCACTCGTGCGCTTGAAGTGCATCTGCCCGTAGACAAAGCCGTGCTGCGGGCAGACGGAAATCGCCAGATAGCGCTCCCGCCCGCCGTCAAACCACGGCGTATCAAACGCGGTGCGTTTGCCGCAGGCGGGACAGGGCAGGCTCATCAGGCGCTGATCCGCCAGCGCATCCGTCTGAAACATATACGGCGTGGGCAGAGAACGCAGCGCGGAGGCCGCAACGCGGCTCTCCTTTTCCAGAATGTGATCCAGCTGCATGCGCCGCTCAGGCGTGAGCGCCTGCACCGCCCCATCCACAATGGGCAGCAGTGCCGCCGTGCATTCCGCGTCGTTCACCGCGCGATGGGCCGCCACATCCAGCTCGACGTTCATCTGTTCCATCGCCGCATGCAGGTTCATCTGCTTGTGTTCCCCGCCCAGACAGCAGAAGCCGAAGACCAGCTGCGCATCAATCGGCGGATCGAACGGCATCGGGGTCATGAAAAACGCGGCGTTGCGCTTGAGCACGGGATAATCATCCCGTCCCCATGTCACCAGCTGCGCATCCTCGCCGCACCACGAAATAAAATCGCCGAAGACATCCGAAAACGGGCGTCCCTGCGCGAGCTCCTGCTCGGTGATGCCCGTCACCTGCTTGATGTGCTTATCCAGCCGCTTATAGACCCGCGGGCGAATCAACTCACTGAACCGCGAAACGACATGCCCCTCCCGATCCACACGGCACGCGCCGATTTCGATAATTTCATGCGGCATGCGGTGGTTGGGGTTATAGCCGCTCTGATTCCATTCCAGATCAAAAACGATAACGTTTTGAATATCCTGATTGAGTAACGAAAACATGTTCCACATCCTAAAGAATCCATATTGCCTTCGGCAATCAAAAAACGAAGATTCATTATTTTTTGCTCTTCAGCACATTCTATTGTAACGCATCAGCGCCCATTTTCATAGAGTAAATTCTGTTTCGCTGCGATTTTGGAGAAAACTTCCCGCGCACATCAGTTGAATCCCCACGCGTTTTCTGTTATCATAACCCATAAAGCGCAAAGGAGGACGAACGAACATGAATCTGTTTGACATTCTCGGCCCGGTGATGGTCGGCCCAAGCAGCTCGCACACGGCGGGCGCGGTTCGGCTGGGGCGCACGGCGCGCCGACTGCTGGGTGAGGGCACGCCGCGCGAAGCGGCGATCACGCTATTCGGCTCTTTTGCCGCAACCGGCCACGGGCACGGCACAGACCGCGCGCTGATCGCAGGTCTTTTGGGCTTTCAGCCGGATGACGAGCGTATCGCCCGAAGCTTTGACATCGCCCGCGACGCAGGCATGGCGTTCTCCTTCACCCTCTCCCGCGCGGGCGGCGAGCATCCGAACACGGCGCGCATCGACCTCGTCGGCCAAAGCGGCAAAACGCTGTCGATGACCGGCTCTTCGCTGGGCGGCGGGCGCATCATGGTGGTGGAAATGAACGGCCTGCGCGCCAACTTTTCCGGCGATCTGCCGACATTGATCGTGCAGAACGTCGATCAGCCCGGCCACGTCAGCGAAGTGACCAGCATGCTGGCGCACAAGGGCGTGAACATCGCGACGATGCAGCTCTACCGCGACCATCCGGGCGGAAACGCCGTGATGATTATCGAGACGGACAAAGCCGTTCCGCCGGAGGGCATCGCCTGGCTGGAACGCAGCGAAGGCATTACGCGCGTGACGTTTATCGACGCCGAGCGGGAAGCATGACGGGAGGGGCAATATGGCCATTGAATCGCTTCGCGCGCTGATGGAAGCGGGCGAAAATCAGGATCTCTGCGACATCATCATTCACAGCGACTGCGTGGATCGCGGCGTGACGAAAGAAGCGTCCTTTGAAAAAATGCGCGCGCTCTATGCCGCCATCCGGCGCGCCAGGGCCGGATATGATCCGGCTCTGCGCTCCGCCAGCGGCATGGTCGGCGGCGACGGCGCGAAAATGCGCGCCTATGTGCAGAGCGGCAAGACGATCTGCGGGGATTACATCGGGCAGGTCATTGCACAGGCGCTCGAAATGGGCGAAAGCAACGCCTGTATGAAGTGCATCGTCGCCGCGCCGACGGCGGGAAGCTGCGGCGTTCTGCCTGCGGTGCTGCTGCCCTATCAGGCCCGTGAGGGACTGGACGACCATACGATGGTGCGCGCGATGTATGTCGCCGGCGCCATCGGACAAGTCGTCGCGGCAAAAGCCTCCATCGCGGGCGCGGCGGGCGGCTGTCAGGCGGAAATCGGCACGGCCAGCGCGATGGGCGCGGCGGCGCTCTGCTACCTGGGCGGCGGCGACGCGCAGGCGGTCTGCCATGCGGCGGCCATCGCCATCAAGAGCATGCTCGGTCTGGTCTGCGACCCGATTGCGGGATTGGTGGAAGTGCCCTGCGTGAAGCGCAACGCAGCGGGCGCGATGATTGCCATGTCCAGCGCGGACATGGCCCTGGCGGGCATTCGATCCGCCGTGCCGCCGGACGAGGTGATTCTGGCGATGCGCGAAGTCGGCGACAAGATGGATGTTTCGCTCAAGGAAACGGGCGTCGGCGGCGTAGCGGGCACGCCTTTCGGGCAGAAGATCGCCGAAAAAATGGAAATGGGTTAAACTGATTTTTTGGGGCTGCCGCTGCAGCCCATTCTTTTATTCCAAAATACGACTCCAGTAGTATTGACATTTTGATAAGACTGTTGTAGTATAGAGTCACGATCGTACAAAGGAGTGTATGCACCCATGAAACTATTCGATTCCGAGCTGAAAGTGATGGACGTTCTCTGGACAAACGGCGACATGCCCGCGCGGCAGATCGCCGCCATCCTGACCGAGTCCATCGGATGGAACGTGAATACCACCTACACCCTCATCAAGCGCTGCATCGCCAAAAACGCGATTGAGCGTATCGAGCCGGGCTTCCTGTGCCACGCGCTGGTTTCCAAGCAGCAGGTGCAGGAGGAAGAGACGCAGGAGCTAATCGATAAGGTGTTCGACGGTTCGGCGGACAAGCTTTTCGCCGCGCTGGTCGGCGGCAAACGCGTCAGCGCCGAACAGCTGCAAAAGCTGCGCACCCTCATCGACGACATGGACGACTGAAAGCAGGGCAATCATGATGACCTTTCTTTCCTCCAGCCTCGCCGCAGGCGCGCTCATTCTTCTGACGGCGCTGGTGCGGCGTTTTGCAGGCAGCCGTCTTCCACGGCGCATGTATATCGCGCTGTGGGATATCGCTGTGCTGCGCCTGCTGATTCCCGTCGGCCTGCCGCGCACAGACGGAGCTTTTGCTGCCTATGTGCAAACATCTGCGTTTGTTCAGCCCTTGCAGGCAGAGACGGTAACCGCCGACATGGTTGACGTGCAGGCGCTTTCCAGCACGACCGAAACCGGGTTTCAACTATCCGAAACGGTTCGCGTCGCTTTGCTGGTGATCTGGGTGGCTGTCGCGCTGGGTTTGGCGCTGTATTTCATCGCCGCCCACATCCGCAGCACGCGCGCGTTTGCGCAATCCCTGCCGGACGACGACCCGCGATGCGCGGCGTTTCTGCAAGCGCATCCGATCCGCCGCCGCGTGCAGATCCGCTTGAGCAGCCGCATTGCGTCGCCGCTTTCCTACGGCCTGCTGCATCCGGTCATCCTCCTGCCCAAGGGCATGAATCGGGACGGCCTGCTTTTCGTGCTGGAACACGAAATGATGCACATCCGCGCGCTGGATGCGTGGCGCAAGCTGCTGGTGCTCGCAGCGCTTTGTCTGCACTGGTTCAACCCGGCGGTATTCCTTCTGTTCCTCCTCGTCAATCGAGACATGGAGCTGCTCTGCGACGAGCGCGTGCTGTCGCAGTGCGCCACATCCTCCAAGCGGGCCTATGCGCTCACGCTGCTGGAGATGGAGGCCGCGCGTTCCGCCGCGCCGACGATGAGCTGCTTCCGCATGACAGGTATTGAAGAGAGGATTTTTGCCATGAAAAACATCAGGAAAAACACGCTGCTGACCCGTCTGGTCGCCGGTTCGCTGGTCGCCGCCTCCTGCTTCGCGATGATTTCCGCCGTGCCCGCCTGCGCGGACGACAAGGTTTTCATCGTCAAGGCGGAAGATGCGCTCGTTATGCGGGAGGACGCGTTTGTTTCGTCGGAGGACTCGCTCGTCCTTTCTACCGACACTGCGGAGGATTCTGCGTACAGCTACGTCGTTTATAACGAAGAAACGTCCACTTCCGAATCCGACGTCCTGCCTATCGAGTGGTGGACAGTTGACGAATTTGAAAACTATATGGCGCAGACGCGCAAAGACCTTGAAGAGATGGCTCAAACAGGTGAACGCGGCTACACAAGCACCGACGGCTGGTTCACCTGGACGCAGGAAAAAGTTGAGGAAACCATGGCCGTCTATGAAGAAATGCTGGCCGAACTCAAACGCGGCGTGAAGATATCCAAGCCCTTCGGCTCCCTGAGCGAAGGAACGGACATCGTCATTTCCCAAGTGCCGGATTCTGTCGCTTCACACAACGAATCCACCCTGATGATTGATGCGGACACAACCCTCTATCTGGAAAAGGACGGCGGTAGGGTCTTCCACTCCACCCCCGATTGCACCGCCATTCCCGAAAGCGCCCGCAATGCGCTGGAAACATTTTCCGCCGACCTGCTCGATCAAAGCCCGTACAGCCTGCTGAGCGCATGTCCGGTTTGCTTTGGGACGCAGGGCACGGAAGAGAACGGGGGAAATAAGTAAAAAACGAAATATATATTGCCGCCGCACGGCTTTTATCCCGTGCGGCGGCAACGTTCTTTATCTATTTTTTCAGCACACAATATTCAGCAGGCGGCCCGGCACGAAGATGATCTTCTTCACCTGCGCGTCGCCGACGAGCTTCTTGACGGTTTCGTTTTCCAGCAGCTTCTCGCCGTCGTCCTTGCCCAACGTGGCGGGCACCATGATACGGCCACGCACCTTGCCCTTGATCTGCACGGCGATTTCCACCTCGTCCGCGACGAGCTTCGTCTCGTCGTAGGTCGGCCAGCTCTGCTTGTAGATCGGCTCACCGAAGCCGCAGATCTCCCACATTTCCTCCGTCACGTGCGGAGACACCGGGTTCAGGCACAGCAGCAGGGCGCGCAGCTCGCCGCGCGTCAGGCTGCCGCGGGTATAAATCTCGTTGACATAGGACATCATCGCCGCGATGGCGGTGTTGTACTTCATGCGCTCGTAGTCCTCGGAGACCTTCTTGATCATCGCGTTGACAGGCGCTTCCATGTCGTGCCGCACGCCCTCGTCGGCGGTCAGCATATCCTGCAAACGCCAGACGCGCTCAATGAAGCGGCGGCAGCCGCGCGCGCCCTCGGTAGACCACGGAATCGCCTGATCGAACGCGCCCATGAACATCTCATACATACGGAACGCGTCCGCGCCGATTTCGGCGATGGTGTCGTCCGGATTGATGACGTTGCCGCGGGACTTGCTCATCTTCTCGCCGTTCGCGCCGAGAATCATGCCGTGGCTGGTACGCTTGTTGTAGGCTTCCTTGTTCGGAATCGCGCCGATATCATAGAGAAACAGGTTCCAGAAGCGGGAATACAGCAGGTGCAGCGTGGTATGCTCCATGCCGCCGTTGTACCAATCGACGGGCATCCAGTATTTCAGCTCGTCCCAGCGCGCCAGCGCGGTATCGCAATGCGGATCGGCATAGCGCAGGAAATACCAGGAAGATCCCGCCCACTGGGGCATGGTATCCGTCTCGCGTTTGGCCGGGCCGCCGCAGCACGGGCAGGTGGTATTCACCCAGCTCTCCATCTTGGAAAGCGGGCTTTCGCCGGAATCGGTCGGCTCGTAGTTGTCCACCTCCGGCAGGAGCACCGGGAGCTGATCTTCCGGAACGGGCACCCAGCCGCATTTTTCGCACTTGACCAGCGGAATCGGCTCGCCCCAGTAACGCTGACGGGAGAAGACCCAGTCGCGCAGCTTGTAATTGACCTTGCGCTCGCCGACCTTATGCTCTACCAGCCAGTCGATGATGGTCTTTTTCGCCTGCGCCACGCTCAGGCCATTGAGGAACCCGCTGTTGCAGAGCACGCCGTCTTCCACATCGGTATAGGCCGCTTTCTGCACATCCTCGCCGCCCGCGACGACTTCGATAATCGGCAGGCCGAACTTCTTGGCGAAATCCCAGTCGCGCGTGTCGTGCGCCGGAACGGCCATAATCGCGCCCGTGCCGTAAGTCGCCAGCACGTAGTCAGAGATGAACACCGGGATTTCATGGCCGTTGACAGGGTCGATGGCCTCGATGCCCTTCAGTTCCACGCCGGTCTTCTCCTTGCTCAGCTCGGTGCGCTCAAAATCGCTCTTGCGCGCGGCGGCCTCGCGATAGGCGACAACCTCGTCCCAGTTGGTGATGCGATCCTTGAGCTTATCGACGGTCGCATGTTCCGGCGCAACGACCATGTAGGTCGCGCCGAAGAGGGTATCCGGACGGGTGGTATAGACGCGGAGCTTCTCGTCGGTATCCTTGATGGCGAAATCGACCTCCGCGCCTTCGCTGCGGCCGATCCAGTTGCGCTGCTGCACCTTCACCTTGTCGATGAAATCCACATCGTCAAGGCCGTCGAGCAGCTTTTGGGCATACGCGGTGATCTTGAGCATCCACTGGCTCTTCACGCGGCGGATGACTTCCGCGCCGCAGCGCTCGCACTTACCGGCGACAACCTCTTCGTTGGCCAGGCCGCACTTGCAGCTGGGGCACCAGTTGACCGGCATTTCGGTCTTATAGGCGAGTCCCTTCTTGTAGAGCTGAAGGAAAATCCACTGCGTCCACTTAAAGTAGTTCGGATCGGTGGTGTTGACCTCGCGCGTCCAGTCGAAGGAGAAGCCGATGCGCTTGAGCTGCTCACGGAAGTGATCGATGTTTTTCTTCGTCACGCCGGCAGGATGGACGTGGTTCTTGATGGCGTAGTTCTCGGTCGGCAGGCCGAACGCGTCCCAGCCGATGGGAAACAGCACGTTATAGCCTTCCATGCGGCGCTTGCGGGCGATGATATCCATCGCCGTGTTGCTGCGCGGATGGCCGACGTGCAGGCCCGCGCCGGAAGGATACGGGAACTCGATCAGCGCGTAGAATTTCGGCTTCTCATGGCTGGCTTCCGCCTCAAAGCAATGGGCCTCTTCCCACTTCTTTTGCCATTTCAGCTCAATCTCATCGGGATTGTAAGCTTTGCTCATGGTTTCTTCCTCCTTGCGGCCTGAGGCCGCATTCACTTCCGCCACAATCGGCGAAAAAACAGGTTCTCCACGCGTGGCCAAACTGCACCGTTTTTCAAGCACGAAAAAAGCGCCCCTGCACGCATGGCAATCATGCACAGGGGCGCCCGAAAGCGCGGTACCACCCTGATTCAGCTGCAAAAAGCAGCCCTCAGCGGCTAAGAAGCCGAAGCCTGTCACGGGGCTGAGCCGTCGCGGGTTACTGCTTTCGCCCACGATGCTCCGGGAGGAGAAAAGCCGCGCTTCGGCCCATCGGCTCGCACCGCACCGCCGACTCTCTGAGGACGCCTTTGCGCGCTGATTCCCATCATCGCATTTAATCATCCGGCCGAAGCCGTCTGTGAAACGCCTTTTATTGTAGCCAACGCGGGCGAAAATGTCAAGTCCGTTTCTGGCCCTGCGCCCGGAGCTTCTCGGTATATTTTTCGACCGGAAGCGTCGGCGAGAAGAAGTAGCCCTGAATATCCGTGCAATCCAGCGCGCGCAGGAAATCCACCTGATCCTCGGCTTCCACGCCCTCGGCGGTGGTATACAGCCCCAGCTCATAGCACAGGCGCACGACCTGCCGGAGCATGATTTCACCCTTGCGGTCGCCGATGCAATCAATCAGGCTCTTGTCCAGCTTGACCGTATCCACAAACGGCAGTTTGAGCATCGGCAGGGTGGATTTTTCCTTGCCGAAGTCGTCGATTTCAATTCGGAAACCGTAACGATAGAACTCCTGCAAAACGGAGATGACGGCCTCGTCGGAGATCATGGTGCTTTCCGTAACCTCCAGCGGCACCATCCATGTGGACAGGCCGTATCCTTCCAGAATGCGCTTGTAGGTCAGCGCCACGCCCTGACGGCAAAGCGACGCGCGCGACAGGTTGACCGACACCGGGCGCAGCTCCACACCCTCCTGCCGCCACTGGCTCAACTGCGCGCAGACGCAGGTGAACATATATTCATCCAGCTTGCCGATCGCGCCATTCTTTTCAAACAGCGGGATGAAGCGCGCGGGCGGGATCATGCTGCCGTCCTCCTGCACCCAGCGGACAAGCGCTTCCGCGCCGACAATCTCGCCGGATTTGGGATTGCACTTGGGCTGATAATAGGCCTTGAACTGATGGCCGGCGATGGCCGCGTCAAAGCGATCCTCTATCTGCATGCTCTCAAAGAACGCGTTCTGATCCACATCCTGATAGAACGCGACGGCGTTGTCGCCGCTGCCTCCTGCCGCGCCCAGCGCCAGATTGGACAGTTCGCATGCGCGGCGGACATCCTCTTCCGGACGCATGGCATACACGCCGAAGCGCGGCACGACATGCAGCACGCCCATCTTATCCGACAGGCGGCGGATGCCGCGCTCAATCTGACGCAGACGCTCCAGCACAACCGAGCGCTGACGCTCGTTCAGGTAGAAAACGAAATGATCCGCATCCACGCGGGCGACCGGTTCGCCCTCCTTCAGCGCGCCGCTGATGCACTCATAAACGCCGCGCAACATGTCGTCGCCTTTCTGCACGCCGAACACGCCGACCATCATCTTATAATCATCCAGGTCGCTGGAAACCATGTAGCCGCCCTCTGCGCTGTCAACCTTCATCAGGAAATCGGTGAAGTTGCTTCCGCCGGTCAGCATGTCGGAATACGCCACGCGGCGCAGACTTTCGTTATACTGGCGGTAAGTCGCCAGCGTGCCGAAAACAGACGCGACGCACAGCAACACAATCACGCCGAGCAATTCGTGGATTCCGGAAAAAACGGCGTTCATTTTGCCATACAGCGCATCGGCAGACATGACCATAATCAGATACCAAGTATCGTTTTCGCAATAATTTTCAATCTGGCGGCAGCTGAGACGCAGCTCACCCGTGCCAAACACACGTTTTTCCCCCGACTGACTGCCGGAAAGAATCTGCCGAAGCTGCTCCGCGTCCTGTTCGCCTGTCGTTGAAATCTTCGTCATTTCCTCCAGCAGATTGCCCGTCGCGGCAATCCTCGCGCTGGACGAGGCGACCAGAATATCGCCCGTCGATTCCACAATATAGCCGCGTCCCTCGCCGCCGAAGGATTCCACATCCATCATCTTTTGAAATGCTTCCGGCGTATAATCCGCCAGCACCACGCCGATCACCTCGCCGGTCTGCGGATCGCGCACGGGCGCGCTCATCACATGAACGGGATCGCCTTGGCTCAATCGGTCGTTGATCTTGCCCGTGATGCTGTACTGTCCGTCCATGCTGCGGCGAAAATAGGTGCGGAAGGAAAAATCGCCGCTTTTGCCGTCGCTGGAGACCGTCCAACCCGTGGCATCCATATAGCACAGCCGCTTGAAGCCGTATCCGTTGGCATACTCGCCCAGATAGGTCAAAATATCCTGCGCGCTTTCCGGATCTTCCGCAATTTTTCTGCCCACATCGTCCATCAGCTCAAAACGGCTTTCCAGCGTCATCTGAAGCATGGCCGCGTTTTCATCCGCCGTTTCCATCATGGCCGCGTCCGCCACGCCGTTCAGCCTCTGGCGGATGCTGCGATAACTGAATCCGACGCACGCAAAAATAAGGGCTATAAAAATGAGCAGTCCGATCCATAAAAAGCGATGGGTTTTTGATCCTTCGGGCTTTTTGACTTTCTCTCTTTTATTCATGTTTCCCTTATTCTCCACACTTTGATGCGTATAAGTCTATCACGTTTCAAAAAGGATAGCAACCATACAAATACATCGTGTGTGTAAAAAACGTCAAGACAAACCCAGCACGCCGAAAAGCAGAATGCCCAGCGCGCCGCTCAGACAGATCACCTTCGGAATGCTGACCTTGAAACGCACGAGCAGCAGCAGGCTGACAGCGCCGATGGCAATGGCGGGCCAACTGATTCCGCCCAAATCCGCGGCATAATTGGTCATGCAAAGGGAAAAAATCACGCCGAAGATCATGCCGACACACGCAGGGCGCACGCCTGTCATCACCTTGGTCATGAAATTGCTCGTGCGGAAGCGCTCAAAAAAGATCGATGCCAGCAGACATACCGTCAGTGTGGGCGACAGCGTGCCCAGATTCGCCGCAATCGCGCCCAAAAAGCCTGCCGTGCGCATGCCCGCAAAAGTCGCGCAGTTCAGCCCCAGCGGACCGGGGGTCATTTCCGCAATGGCCACGATATCCGAAACCTCCGCCGCGGTCATCCAGCCGTGGGAAGTCATTTCTGAAGTAATCAGCGGAATCATCGAAAGGCCGCCAAAGCTTGTGAAGCCGATTTTCAGAAAACTGATGAACAGCTCAAGCAGCACCATCATGTTTCTTCGCTCCCTTCCGCTCGTAGAACTCCGCAATCAGCAGGCCGCAGACCGCGCCGATGACGACCAGATAGACGCAGTTGACATTCAGAAACAGATAGAGCGCAATCACCAGCAGCATCACCGCATAGCACGGCGGGAAGCGGAACGCGCTGCCCACCATACCGATCACCGCGCTGATCATGATCGGCACCACTGCCGCGCGGATGCCGCGCATGGCCGCCGCCACCCAGAGGTTGCTCTGGAACGCCGTATAAAACTGGGTGATGACGGCCAAAATCGCCATCGGCGGCAGAATCATGCCGAACAGGCAGGCCATGCTGCCCGCAATGCCCGCCACGCGGTAGCCGTAGAGCATCGCCACATTGCCGATCATCGTGCCGGGCAGACTGCGCCCCACGCTCGTCAAATCCAGCAGCTCTTCGGACGTGATGGTATGCTCCTGCTCCACATAGAGCTTCTGCATCTGGGCAATGATGCTCCAGCCGCCGCCGAAGGTGAATAAACCGAATTTCATAAATTGAAGAAACAGCTCTAAAACCTGTCGCGCGCGCTTCATGGCAGCGTTCCCCCTTTATCGCCTGATTATCCTTATCAAGCATACCCCTAACGGGACGGGCAAGTCAAGTGTATATTTGATAAACCTTTACAGCCTGCCCGGCTTCAGACTGACCGACCCGAAAATTATTAGCACTCTTTTGTGTTGAGTGCTAATTTTCTCTTGACATCCCTCTTAAACAGCGATACAATACGCTTGCATAACGAATCGTGAGCGGGTTTATCCCGTTTATAAGGAGGTTTTTGATTATGGAACCGATTCAGGGCAACGTATCCATTGACGCGCAAAATATCATGCCAATCATCAAAAAATGGCTGTATTCCGATAAAGATATCTTCATCCGCGAGGTTGTTTCCAACGGCTGCGACGCCATCACCAAGCTGCGCATGGTGGACAGCGCCGCCGCGCAGAACTGCTCCATCCATGTGGAGGTGGATAAGGCCGCGCGCGAGCTTCGGTTTATCGACGACGGCGTGGGTATGACCGAAGATGAGGTCAAAACCAACATCAACCAGGTGGCCTTCTCCGGCGCGAAATCCTTCATGGAAGAATACGCCAAGAACGAGGGTCAGGAAAATTCCGGCATCATCGGCCACTTCGGTCTGGGCTTCTACTCTGTGTTCATGATCGCCGATAAAGTGACCATCGACACCCTCTCTTTCCGCGAGGGCGCAACCCCGGTTCGCTGGGAGAGCGAAGACGGCATGGCCTTCACCATGACCGAAGGCACGCGCGCCACGCGCGGCACGACCATCACCCTGCACGTCAGCGAGGCAGAAAGCGAGTTCCTTGAAGTCTGGCGCGTACGCGAAGTCCTCGACCGCTACTGCTCGTTCATGTCCGTGCCGATTTATCTGGATGAAATTAAGGAAGAAGAGGCCAAGGTGACGGGCGAAGGCGACAACGCCGAGGACAAGCCCGAAGAGAAGAAGGAAGAGCCGAAGCCCATCAACGACACCCAGCCGCTCTACGCCCGCGCGCCGCAGGACTGCACGGACGAAGACTACAAGCAGTTCTACCGCAAGGTGTTCCACGAATATGAAGATCCGCTGTTCTGGATTCATCTGAACGTAGATTATCCGTTCAAGCTCAAGGGCATCCTCTATTTCCCGAAGATCAAGGAACAGTTCGGCGGCATTGAGGGCCAGATCAAGCTGTACTCCGGTCAGGTGTTTGTCGCCGACAACATCAAGGAAGTCATTCCGGAATTCCTGATGCTGCTCAAGGGCGTAATCGACTGTGCGGATTTCCCGCTGAACGTCTCCCGCTCCTTCCTGCAAAACGACGGTTATGTGCGCCGCATTTCCAACCACATCACCAAGAAGGTGGCCGACCGTCTGACCGGCATGTTCAAGACCGAACGCGCGACCTACGAGGGCTTCTGGCCGGACATCCATCCGTTCATCAAGTACGGCGTGATGCGCGACGAGAAATTCGCCGAGCGCATGAAGGACTGCCTGCTGTTCAAGACGACGGACGGCAAGTTCCTCACGCTGGCCGAATACAAGGAGCGCAACGGCGAGAAACTGCCGGATAAGATGGTCTATACCTCCGATCCGGCGCGTCAGGACGCGGCCATCCGCCTGTTCACTGAGCGCGGCATCGACGTCACGGTGCTCGATCAGCCGATCGACGTGAACTTCGTCTCCTACATGGAATACAGCGCCGATCCGGAGAGTAAGTTCCGCTACTGTCGCGTGGACGCCGAGCTGGACAGCCTGACCAGCACCGAAGATGCGCCAACGCTGGACGCCGAAAAGCTGACCGACCTGATGCGCGAGGCAAGCGGCAACAAGGAGCTGACCGTCGAAGTCAAGCCGTTGGTCAACGACAGCGTGCCCGTCATGCTGGTGGAAGACGAGCAGACCCGCCGCTTCAACGACATGGGCCGCATTTACGGCCATAGCGAATACACCATGCCGGCCAAGTACAGCGTCGTGCTCAACAGCCGCAGCAAGACCATCGAAAAACTGGCCGCCCGTGAGAAAGACGCGCGCAGCGTGCTGCTGGCCCGCCAGCTCTACGACCTCGCCGAGCTAAGCCGCCAGCCGCTGGAAGCCGAACAGATGACCGAGTTCATCCGCCGCTCGATGGAGATTGTCGATATCGCCGCGCAGATGTAAGGGTTTTTGCTTGACAGAACAACTGCGTTTGCCTTATAATAAACGGGTATCCGAAAACGGATGCCCGTTTTGATGGAGAGTTGTCCGAGTGGTCGAAGGTGCAGCACTCGAAATCTTCAGATCCTTTTGGAACGCTCTCTTGCGAATTTTCAAGTAATATCTAAGTTTTTCCCTATCAAATAAGGTCTTAAAGTGCCTTCATATCTCTCCTCTTATCTCTCCTTTTTTCAAGGAGTCAATGAGGAGGGAATTTTACGGAGACGTATCGAAGCGGTCATAACGGGGCAGACTCGAAATCTGTTAGCTCTTTTTATCGGGCTCGTGGGTTCGAATCCCACCGTCTCCGCCATAGAAGGAAGTCTGGCAAAACTAGGTTTTGTCAGACTTTTTTCATTGTTTGGGATAGAAGAATGTTGTACATCAACCCATATCCAGTCCTGTCAGCATTGCTTCTGCCGAAGATATTTTTGATTGATAGTCAAGATGAGCATAAATATTTGCCGTAGTGGAGAAGTCGCTGTGTCCGAGCCATTCCTGAATTTTTTTCATCGGCACGTTGTTCGCGAGCAATAGACTGGCACAGGTGTGGCGCAAATCGTGAAAGCGAATACGGCGAAGACCATTCTGTTCCAAGATTCTCTTGAATCCGTCCGACAAGTAGCGTGGCTTCCATCGTTCGCCCATCTCATTGACGAAAATGTAATCCAGATACTCTTTACAGTATGATCTGCCACAGAGCTTCCGATAGTGTTCCTGCTTCTCTTTTTTAGCGAGCAGCATCGCTCGGAAATTGGTGACAAGGGGCATTGTCCTCAAACTCGAATCCGTTTTAGCGGTATCGCTTGCCACCTCAATATGCTTTCCATCCAGATTGCATTCCGTCACAGTATGCTGAATTGTAAGTGTGTTATTTTCAAAATCAATCGCAGTCCACTTCAATCCGATAATTTCTTCCCTGCGCAGACCATAAAACGCAGCCAGCTTAATGGCAACTTCCAACGGATGACCTTGAATGATATCAAATAATGTATTGATCTCTTTCTTGTCGTAGAAACTACCAATAAACTTTTCCTTCCTAGGGCGTTCGACATTCACTGCTGGATTAGATTGAATTGTTTTGATTTTGACCGCATATTTCAGCGCACGATGAATGACCGCGTGATAATGAATCACTGTGTTGGCAGAAACCCGTTCGAGCTGAGCGCTGTAAAATTCCTGAATATCTTCCGTAGTCAGTTCCTTGAGTTTGATATTCAAAGTCTCAAAATAAGGGATAATAATCCGCGTAGCCATCATTTCATAGGACGCATACGTCGTCAGCTTTACGGTGCTTTTTGCCACACGCAGCCATTTCAAAAGGAAATCCGTAAAGAGAATATCTCCTTTTTGCATCGCTTCGCGTTCTTCGATCCGCTGAACATTCGGCGGAACAAAGTTCCGGCGTACATCCATCATGAAATTTTCTGCCCGTTTCTTATTTCCTTTGACTGGAAGATTGGTCGAAATCCATGGCGTTTTCCGCTTTCCGTTCTCATCTCGATAGTTCAAAACAACATAGAACATTCCGTTCTTTTCTTGCAGGTGCCCTGCGACCATTGTTCTTTCCTCCTTCTCGCCGCTTCCACCCGCTGTTGACAGGAATATCATACCACAGCATAAACGAAATGGCGAGGATACGGTGCATCATTTTGCGGGATTTTCGTCCACAATTTTCAAATAAGACAATACATGAACTTTAGGTACGCGGTATGTCCTGCCAACCTTCATACCCACGATCTTTCCTTCTCGCAGCAGCTTATATCCCGTCTTTTTACTGATGCTCAAAGCCGAACACATTTCCTCGATATTCATAATATCGGGGGAATCGCTGAGCATAACGCTGTATGCTTCTTTCCCTGATATTTTCATATATATGCCTCCTATATATTTCATCTATCCTCTCGTGCAGCCCGCTGCTTCTCTTTGTGGATACATCTATCTGCTTCTGCTTCGATGGACTCTCGAATCGTGTCCATATAGTCCGTTTCACGATCTCTGAATTCTTCATATACATCTTTCAGTGGACACGGAGATTTAAGCATGGCTTTTGCCTGCTTCGGCTGCAACGACAATTCCTCCATGCACATCAAAATATCTTCTCTCGTTGTGTATTCATAGGTGTGATTCAAAATCTCCGCAGGCGGCTGCGACAAGAGCCATTTACGATAGCTGTTCTGCTCATTGTTCATTTTTTCGTAGAGCATTGCCTTGTAGTCAACATTGTTCATCATAAATCCACCTTTTCGCGTTTGCTTTTTGAAATATGCCTTCACCCTATACAAAAAAAGAGAGGAGAGCCGATTTTTATCGACTCTCCCTAAATTCACGTTTTTCTCACATTTGTCCTCGACACCCCTGAGCAGCAAAACGGATGTTTTGCAGGGAGATCATCAGGCGGCTGGCAGCGAACCAGCGCCATAGGTTTTTGCCTCCCCGCATCCTGCCGGGCTGTCCCCATTGCGTGATCCTTCCATAAGGGCTGTGGCTGGACAGAAGTATCATTATCCCCATTGCCGGTCATCGCCTTATCATGAGCTGCACGATATTGACTGCCGATAGGAATCGCTCTTGTGTTCAAAAACACTGTCGTGGCGTATCGCAGATGTGGCTGACACTTTCGCATCAACAATGAGAACGTACCTGATGAAATGACTATTCGGTTATCAGGTTCAAACGAATCTCTTTCTGATCCGCATCCTTATTATACCGCAGTCATTTTCTTTCTGTTATTGCCCAGTAGACGGAATTTAGCCCCTTTTATGGTCTGATAGACGGAATTACATGCTTTTTTCGATCTCCTCCAACCTTACAATGATATTATGGATTTCTCCCTTCAACAAACGCATATCCGACTTTTTCCCTAAAATGATATAATCAGTCGGCACTTCAAAGAAATCTGACATGCAAATCAGTAAATCAATGGATATTCCAGTCCGTCCAATTTCGATCTTTCCGATAGTTCCTGCTGTAATATCCAGATTTTCAGCAAGCTGTTCCTGTGTCAACCCCTTTTCCTTTCGGAGTTGTTTGATTCGAGTTCCGACTTCTTTCATATTATAATTCACTTATATTTCCTCCAAATTTCTGAATTTTGTTATCAGAAACTTGGAGGAGAGCGGCATTTTACGCGATTTTGTGAATATAAAAAAACATATCACTCTGTTTATTTATATCCTGCGCGTCATATAAATAAAAGCACCAAATTGGAATTTCCAACTCGGTGCTTTTTTGTTACACGGGTGTTCTATTTACTTTTACATAGCTCTTTTTACGACTTCAAGTGAGCGATTTACCCGCTTGATTACCGCACCTACGCTTCTGTTCTTGATTCTTGAGATTTCACGGTACGAATACTCTTGAATGAAGTGCATCTGAATAAGCTGCCTGTCGTCCTCTCTTATCCTTTCCATTGCCTTGTGAAGCGGATCAAGCTCAACGATATGTTCATATTCATTTTCATAATAAATTGAGTTATAATCCGCTTCCATAGGGATAGGCACTTTTTTTCTGAGCATCGTTTTGCACTCATTAACAAGGATGCGCGTCGCCCATGTTTTGAAATACTCGGGATTCTGGATGGACTCCCGTCCCCTCCATGCTTTATAAAAGCACTCTTGGACAGCATCCTCACAGTCCGCATAACAGGAGAAAAAACGATGAGCTGTTCCCAGTAAAGTTGACTTTATCGTTTCCAGTGCTTCCAGCACTTCTTCTTCGCTCATCGCTTTCTCCTCCTCTTTTTATCGTTCCAAGACTCTGTTTTCAATATCTTCCATCAGTCTACGGGTCATTGCTTCCATCTTATCCCGTTCTTCCTGCGTGTCTGCTTCAGATTCGACTTCTTTTATCCAAGTTCTAATCTTTTCTACGTTGATTTTATCTGCCGATTTATTCATTTCTATTTCAATTTTCTTTCCATATAGCCATTTCATAAATTTATTCATCCGTTTTTCTCCTCTCAATGATTTTCCATATAAACCATATCTGCAACGCGATTTAACTCATGAATTAACGCATTTACTTCACTTTCTTCAAGTCCGTCTGCACAATACTGCAAAATAACATCGCTAAGCATCCCAAATCCATCGCTTCCGTTTGAGCTAAACTTTGACTGATACGGGATAGTCATTTGCTCAGCAGCTTTACGATAGATTTCAATACTCTCAGGAGAAATCGCCCACTTTCCGTCCTCAACGCTTGCAATCATCTCCTGCTTTGCCGTAATTTCATCTTCCAACGTATACTTTTTCTCATCATTTTCTTCTTTAGCATATCGGTCTTGCAAATCATTCAATTCAGAATTAAGCGTCTCCAGACGAGCTTTATACGTTGCGCTTTCAACCGGTGCGGTCAGGCTCGGATGAATCTCATATTGGGTCATCTGATCCAGATGCTCGGCGCAATATGCAACAAATGCTTTCGCAGCTTCCTGTTTCTTAGAAGAAGCGCTGATGCACATCACGTCAATATTCGCGTTGAGCGTTTGTTGCTGCCCTTTTTCAAGCGTCGGCGGCAGCATCATTACCATTGCATCCCTATCGGCGTAGGTAATCCCAAATCCCATATAATACGAGGAAATTAACGGCATACCCCATTGCTCGTTTTCCTCTGCAAACAACTGTTGATTTTGGGCGACAAGTGCCATCAAAGAATGAAATTCTTCCGTATCAAAGGAAATCTGACCATCTTCGTTTTCATTCTGCGCAACATACGCTTTGACCATCATCGTCACAAGTCCGTCTATCCCCATCTGCTGAATATCGGCAAGTGTATAATCTGGATAGTCCAGCGCATATTCATCCAACCAGACCTTGATCTTATCAAAGAGTTCTGCATACGTCGTCGGGTATTCACCTAACTCCATATTCTTCCATTGCGTTTCATTGACCGTCCAAGAATCCAACATCAAAGAAATCGGATATCCCAGCAGAGTTTCGCCATCAAAAATGACATTCTGAATTGCCGGGTAAAGTGTTTTAGCATCCACACAAAGCGACTCATTATCAATCGCAGCCAGATAACCCTTTTCTTTAAGTGCCGTATATGAACCGGGCGCGGATACTACAAACAAGTCAATAGAATCGTCACCCGAAAGGGCAGCCTGCTGGATTTCACTGCTGTTAAGTGTTTGCGCCGATACTACTGCAACATCAGGGTGTTCAATCGAAAAATTAACTAGCATATCCGGCGATACGCTACCCATCAGCGTCAATACAGTCTGGGTTGATTCTCCATCCTTTGAAATATCTCTCAGAAATACACGATTGGTATACGGATAAGCATACACCCCTGCTTCCGAACAAGCGGCTCTCGTGTTCACCATTGCATACTGAACCGGAATATACGCCTTAACCAGTCGATTTCCGGCTTCGTCTACTTCATAAACGCGGTTATCCGCAAAATATACCAGTTTGCCTTGATGGAAAGCTATTCCGCTGGGAGCCTCCATGCCTTCCAGCTTCATAACCTCGCTCTCGTTCATATCCGAATTGGCATTATATTTCCAAATTGCATTTTCATCGCCTTGCGTATATATAATCAGATCACAACCTTCTCCTTGCGCAATGCTCTGAATCCCTGTAATTCCCGAATACATCACGTCTTGCGTGGCAAAGTCAAAGATTGCAAGCTCGGTTTTATCATATTCATCGTAGTTATCCGTTCCGAGCAACAGAAACAATTTTCCGTTGTTCATGGTTGTTCCCTTGATTTCTCGATAGAAATCATCGCTCTGAACATACAGAATATCTTCAGGAAGCTGTGTATACGGTTCTAACTTTCCCTCCGTAAGTTGAAAGATTTGTCCGCTATACGGTTGCAACCCATAAAGCGTCTGACCATCTGTAAAAATGACGCTGATCGCCTTTTCCCAGATGGACGCTTCCGTCTCATCCTCCGGGCGTTCCTGATTATAGCGGTACAAATAAGTATCCGACAGATCAATAGCCGTTGAAAGTTCTCCACCCTGATACGCATACACGCCATACGTTCCGAGCATATACAACGTATCTCCCACATAACAAAGCGAATCTGCGACTTCATAATCATGAACCTGCGTGAGGTTCAATGCCACATCCCCCTCTGCAAAAGCCACAGCTGCTACTAGCAGCACCAACAGCACCAGCACCGCACACAGTTTTTTCATGATTACCGCTCCTTTCAATTCACCGTCTTATTCTAAATCATATTTAGATTTCCGTTTTCCATTTCATAAACGATATCGCAAGCCTTTTCGATATCCGTCGCACTATGGCTTGCCAGAATGATCGTCTTTCCATCCCGTTTGAACTGCTGAAGCAGATCGTGAACTTCTTCCATCGAAGCCTTATCCATTGCGTTAAAAGGCTCATCCAGAATCAGGACATCCGGGTTTTCCATAAAGGCTTGCGCAAACCCCAAGCGCTGACGTTGTCCAAGCGAATACTTCCCGACCGGCTTTTTCTCATCGGGACCAAGTCCCAGTGTGACCATTGCTTTCCGCGCAGCTGCCTTATCTACTTTGCCCGACATATCCGCAAGCAACATCAGATTTCTCAGACCTGTTTCGTTAGGAAGAAAGCCGGGGCTTTCGATAATAACACCTGTAGACGGAGAAAAATCAGCCATTGTTTTATACGGAGGATTTGCCGCTTTCTTCAAATCGGGATTCCGTTTCAAGGCTGCCTTATTTCCGATCAAACAGCCATTTACTACAACATAACCTGTTGTGGGATGGGAGAAACCACAAATGCAGCGCATCAGCGTTGTTTTGCCGCATCCATTTGCACCGACCAGACCATAAATCTTTCCAGCCTCAAGCTGGATAGAAATATCTTTGAGTACCGTGTTATTACCATATCGTTTGGATAGGTTTTGAATTGTAATCATAGCGAAACCTCTTTCTCTTTTCAAACTTAGAATTGCATATCCATCTTTTTCACACGGAAAGACATCAGCGCAATAATCAAGGCATCTACAATGCCGTAGCCGACCAGCACTTTCAAAAGCATTTCAAATTCATGTTCCGGTTTCATGGAAACAATCGCGCCCAAAGTTGCAAAATTACTTGGCAAAACAATGCCCGGCAAATATTCAAAAAGCACTGTGATATTCAGCAACAGCAGGGAAACACATACCACAATTCCAAGGTTTGGCATCTCAAAAAGAGAAAAAGACAGTATCAGAAGGGTCATTGTCAAAAAGAAGCAAAACAGCACAAACCACGCCAAGAAGCACGCTTGAACCGGTGAAAGACCTCGAATGTATTGTGGAATAATCTGCATTTCGTAGATGTAGTCGGCGTTTTCTGCCAATCTTTCCAAATCGCTCCATCCGCTTCCGGGAGTCACATAAGACAGCGAAAACAATGCGCACATTGCTGTCATAAACAGCAGGAAAAACGCTACAATGCCGATGCAAAATACAATCAGGGAGAGCAGCCATTTTCCTCTCGAAAGGCGAATCAACACATATTTTTGATAAGACACTCGCTTTGGTATTTCTGAAATCATGACAAGAAATGCGACGCTCGTCATAATCAGATTAAAGCCGGAATTCAGGCAAGTAAAAAGAGTTTCACCTAAATGTACTTTATATCCATACATGCCTATCATCGTCGCATTACTGCGAACCAGCATAAAGTTCATCAGCAGGATGAACACCAGCATTAAACCCGTTCTCATTGAATGTAACCATAAGCTCATATCTCCTTGAAGACAGGCTGTCAGCCATCCTTTCAATTTCCTTTCATTAAGCATTTTCACACCTCCTCTTACATCCGGCATAGTAAATAACCAAGCTGACCGCCAGCACAACCAGATAGCTGATAATCGACACAACCGCTTTTTGCGGGGTTAAACCATCATTAAAAAGTGTTGCAGGATGTGGCGTTTGGATGCCGAAGAAGAAGAAAATGACATCTGCGTTCCAAAGATAGTAGAGAAACGAAGGAATTGTGACTGTCAGCAGCTTATCGGGAATCCACACTGCAACAGCCAAAGCAACAACCGCCCAAACACTCGCTGTGAATCCGATACCTACTGTGATTTCCAAATAAACCGGCAATCCATAGCAGATCGTATACCAATTATAGAAGATACAGGACGGGTCAAAATAAATGGTATGGTTTGGATAAGTCGTCGGATCGCACGGCAGTGCAATGATATTCCAGATAATTGCATGGAGAATAAACGCACTCATCGTTGCAACCGCAGCACCGATCATCGAAGCACCTGCTTTAATTGCAACATACTTTGCGACCGAGCTTCGCAATGTTCTCCATTGCATGATACTTCCGCTTTCTTCTTCGACTTGGCTTGTCGAATGTGCAAGCGCCGCACAGAACGGCAGCAACAACATGAATCCACCGAAAAAAATGCCGCCAATCGAAAGCTGCAATGCGCTTTCTCGATATTCAAGCCATTCATCCACGCTGCCGATCCAGTATGCTGCTGAATAGCCCATCAAAGTGAATATTGCTACGCCGAACGCAATCCAAAATCTTTTAGAGCGAAATGTATTTTTTAATTCTTCGTGCACTTCTTTCACTTCCTTAATTTAATTCAAATCCAATGATTATAAGTTGCAACTGTTCCAATTAAATTTATCGAGAATCCAAGTGCAAAAAGTGGAATGTTCATCCATTCTATTTTTTCAATCCGTTGTTCTTGTTTATATGATAATAATCCATAAAACACATACGGAAGCATATCAATAATATACCGATTTCCGAATTGATACCCTCCCATGGTTCGATGGCAACAAACAATGATTAAATGTATACACACCGTCATAGGAACTATTATTAAACTTGTTTTGCATTCTTTTCGCCTTTTTATCAGCGCATAAACCCACAACACAATAAAAAGAATTGTCATTGGAGCAATCAGCCAAAATGCCATACAATCATAAGTGTCATAAATCAACATTCCATGTTCTCCTCCTGTTTGGGGTAACCTTAAAAGTTGATTCAAATGTTTTATTGCATAGCTAAAGCTGAATTGGCCTTCATCTGCACGAATAAATTCTGGTAAATAGTTGTGCCCAAACTCAAACGGATTATCAAATCGAGCAGCATTTAGCGTCAAATAAAATCCAATTATCATACATGCTGGAATTAGATGATATCCCTTTTTTACCAATGTTTTTATTCTTGTTTTTTTAATTACAAGTGCAACGATTAGTGGTATATAAACAACGACCATTGGTCTACATCCGAAGGCGCAGGCTAAAAAGGCAAACGCTCTCCCCATGTGCTGATTTACTGCATAAAAAAGAGACATTAACGAAAGAGCAAAACACATTGTTTGAGCCATGTACCAAACCCATCCGCCTTGCAGGGAAATAAATAGGTAGCCATTCCCTAAAAATAGGAACAAAACATATTGTTCCGCCATTACGTATTTTCCTGTTATTGTACGGTAAAGACGAAGCGCATATATAATGCCAACAAGTGAAAAAACAAGTGATATCCAGTGGTCAGGCGTATTTGTTCCAAATATCGCAGCAAACGGAAGTAGTACTAGCGATGGGAATGGAGGAAAACTTACATAATACTTCCCTTCATAAATTGCCAGCTCTAACCAAGGATAATCCGTGCCTAAATCCAATCGTCCATCTAGCCATGCACATGCTTGCAATGTATATGAACGATATGGATTTTCTTCTGTTATCCAATGCCCTGTAAAAGATGCACTCGTCCATAAAACAATAAGAAAGGCTAATGGGAAAATTAAATATCTCCAATCTAGTCTAAAATACTCCTTTGTTTTCCGCTTATTGGACATCATCCCATGTCAAAACTCCTTTATAATCAGCGTTTCCATGTCCATTTTTACTCCTATCAAATGGATCCAGCACCACTCCACTTTGAGCATCAATCATGACCATTCTATACTCCGGCGTATTTTTCTCATCTTCATTCATTTCATCCTCCTGTTTTCCCTTATATACATATTCTTCTTTTGGATTTTCCATATATATACAATTTACGCACCACGTTGGAACTAAATAATAGCATTCTGCCTCATACGCATCTCTTTTTCCCTGCGGGTAATTCGGATCATTATATAGAACATATCCAAGTCGAATATCATATATTTTCCTAATGTGGCCTTGTTCTATTAATTTAGAAATACTTCTTTTAATTTCATCAAAAGAGCATAATGGAATGTCACTTGCAATTTCATCTACTTTTTTAACTGCATTCACTGTTATTTGATATTCATCCTTCTCTCGCATTCCCAACACAAGTTGAGGAAAGAAATCCGGCCAACCTGTCTTATAGAAAGCACGATTTGCATGTTCAAGAATCGGTACTCCATCTATCGTCTGCCAGAAGTGTGACAGATAGATCGCTTGTTCTGTTACTTCTAAGCTATCTTTCTTTACTCTGCATCTAACACTAAAATCAAAAGGTTGTTCAAAAAGGTATGAATCCGCTTCGATTCCTTGAGGGATTAAAATATTCTGTGCGCAATCAATCATATCTTGAACAGTATATTTTTCTCCGTATTCGTTCCCATATATCTTATTCAAATCTATCCTTTCCCCGTAAGAACGATATACAATAAGTGGCATTTCGCCTTTTTTTTCGCGAAAAATATAATCTGCCGGATTATGATGTAAGATTATAGCTCCTCTTCTATCGTTCCATTCTGTTTCGGATTGAAAGAGAGTTTCGTCTAATTTGTAATCGGCAATTTCTACCTTTGAAACAGATAATGTTCCATTTCCATAAACCTCTGCATTTACATCAACTGGAATAACCCTGCCTTGTGAATCCTTATATTCCGCTTTCCATTTTTCTTGAACCTGCTTATAAACATCTGACACCCTATAATATTCTTGTGCTAAGCAACCTGTGGGTAACGCCATCCACATACACAAAACAGCTAACACTTTTATCCATTTCGTCATAATCATTTCTCCTTAAATAATTGGATTATGAGTAGCCGATGTCAAACATCGGCTACTCATAAGATGGATCAGCGTTAATCCGCACGCATCGAGCCGTACAAAGTAATGTTATTCAGACCGTACTTACTTGCGTAATTAGTATTGCCACGCCCTGCAACGCTGTAATACTGACTAATAACCAATGCATTGGACATGCACTGATACTCGCCGTTGTCAGAGCGATGCCAGTTTGCCCCCATCGTCTTGCCCGTATCATGGCGATATGCTGCAATTCGATTCGTCTCCACTGCACTGGTTTCTTGAATCCTGTGCTTCACATAGAACTTGTTGCCGCCGGAATACTTCCAAACCTTCTGCTCGCTATGATGCTGGTAGAGTTGATTATCAGCGAGTGCTTCACACGGAGTACGAAGAGTAAAGCTGACAGCAGCAGATGCAATGCTCGCAATAGAAAGCAACGTAGTGGCAACCAAAATGATAGCGATCAGTTTTTTCATAAGTTTTTCTCCTTCCTGATTGAAAACTGTTTTTATTAGGACTTACTTGTGGTATAATGTTATGGGTTCTTGCGAAACGTTCATCGCTTCGGCGATGAGGTGCTTGCCGGCATGTTTTGCAAGAACTTTTTATTTGGAGCTACCCACCTTTCGATTAGCCCGGATCATGACACCTAAACTGCATCGTATCGTCGCCTCCTTTCCTGTATGACCATAACATCTTTCACGTCTCGAATTCTACCATAAAAGGGTTCGGATTTGGGGCTGATTACCTGAAACGACAATTTAGATACCCGAAATGCAACGTTTTCGGCTTGATAGGGTATAATTCTTCCTTTTTTCGGTAATATTCTTCCCATTCCAAGCAAAACAACATACGCTCCTTTTGCGTACAAAAGAAATCGCCAAACATTTTGAATGTCCAGCGATTTTGATGTGTGATTCTTTACTTTTTTATTGCTTTACTTTATTCCAAGAAATAAACCCCTTATAATCAGCGTCGCCCCAGCCATTTTTACTTGTATCCATAGGGTTTGTTACTTCACCGGTTTGAGCATTTATCGTAATTACTCGAAATTTATCAGTTGATCTTTCGGTCGTATCGGCACCGCCATCTTTAGCTAGTTCCGCTTCGAGACTATATGTTTCTTTAGGATTATTGATGTAGATACACTCAAGCACCCACGACGGAACTAAGTAATAGCAATCAGCATCAAGTGCTGAACGTTTTCCCTTTGGATAGTTCGGATCGTTATATACGGAATATCCAAATCTAATAGAAAATACTTTTCGAATATGACCGTTAATGATTTCGCTCTGAATGTTTTCTTTTATGGTTTCAAATGAACATAACGGAATATCTTCTGCAATAATCTCCTGTTCTTCTAAGACGTTAACCATAGCTGTGAATTCGTTTTCGTTTCTCATCTGAAATGATATATTAGGCTCATAATCTGGCCAACCTCTCTTTGTATTGAAAGAAGCTATTTTTCTTGTTAAAACTGGAATTCCATAAAATTGTTCATAGAGTCGAACTAAATAAAAAGCGGTCGCCTTTACTTCTCCCGTTGATTGTTGGATATTGCATAAAACATCAAAAAAACGCGGTCTTTCATAAAGAAAAATATCGCACGGTATTCCCTGATCTGTTAGTAGCCTCTTTACAAATGAATACATTTCATTCAGAGTTAAATCATTTCCATAATCCGCGCCGTATGGTTTATCCAGATCAACTTCAGTTCCATAGGAGCGATAAATATGTGTCCTTTTTCCACCCTTTCTTTTTACATTAGAGACCGTATCATATGGACAATTTTGTACAACGTCATATATATCGTATTGCGGAAATCCGGCTTTGATCAGTGGTGCAGTTTGTTCTCCAAATACATCAGCATCTATATCAACCTGTATTTCTCGCCCGTATTTGTCAGTATAGGTTTCATGCCACCCTTCTTTTGCCTGTTCTTTAATTTCTGGCAAAGAATAATATTTTTGTGCAAAACCATTTGCTGATAAAGATACAAAAATGAAAAAGAACAACATTGCAAATCGTTTCATTCTTTACCTCCTCATTATAACTATTACAAATCTACGCAGTCGGCAAATCCGACTGCGTAGATCTTAAAACTTAGTCGTTGTCAGCGCGGAAATAACCAGTCAATGTGATGCTGTTCAGACCATACTTGCTCTGATAATTTGTGTTACCACGACCGGCAACGGTATATTCACTACCAGAAGAAATTGCATTGGACATGCACTGGTAAAGCCCAGAATCTGCACGGTGCCAGTTTGCACCCATCGTTTTTTTCGTCAAATCAGAGTACGCGGCAATTCGGTTTGTTTCTACCGCGCTCGTTTGTGTAACATGGTGACTGACAAAAATTTTGTGGTCGCTGCCTCCCTTGTACTCAAAAACGCTTGCGCAGTACTTGTAAAGTTGATTATCCGCGATTGCCTCGCAGGGGACAGGAAGAGTAAACGTTACAGCCATCGCATTTGCCGTTACAGCCAGCAGCATGGTGAACGTCAGAACAGCGATAAGAACCTTTTTCATAAGTTTTCCTCTCCTTTTCATTGATTTTGGATATGTACAGCGTGCATTTTTCTGTGATAAAATGTTATGGGTTCTTGCGAAACGTTCATCGCTTCGGCGATGAGGTGCTTGCCGGCATGTTTTGCAAGAACTTTTTATTTAGAGTCAGTCTCCCTCCGACTAGCCCGGATCACGACACCTAAACTGTGCCATATCATCATCCCCTTCCTTGTACGACCATAACACTTTCCACGCTTCGGATTTTATCACAAAGGCGCCATCATTTGGGGCGGATTACTCGAAACGACAATTTAGATACCTGAAATGCAATCTTTGACGCTTGACAGGGTAAAATTTACCCTTTTTACGGTAATTTTCTTCCTTCCTATTCCAAGCAAAACAATGGACGTTCCTTTTGCGTATAAAAGAAATCGCCAAACATTTTGAATGTCCAGCGATTTTGATGTAGGATTCTTTACTTTTTAACATCATCCCACGAAACAAATCCTTTATAACGAGCATCACCATATCCTTTATAACTCTTATCGAAGTAATCAAGCATTTCCCCTGTTTGTGCGTTGATAGTAATGTCTCTGATTCTTGACTCATGATAAGACTCGTAATCTTTTTTTGGATTGTCAACAATAGCACATTCGATTATCCAAGACGGAACAAGATAATAGCATTCTGCATCGTACCCTGAATAGCGCTTAACATCTACAATACTTGGATCATTGTATATTGAATATCCAAATCTTAAAGATATTACATTTTGAATATATCCTGATTCTATATTCTTTTCAATATTCTGAATAACTGTGTTTAATGCACATAGTGGAATATCATCTGCAATTACTTTTTGTTCTTCAAATATCCGTTCAATTATACTGTATGAACTTTCACTTTCTACAACTATTGAGATGGAAGGGAAATAAAAAGGTGTTGGACGATTCAAGTATGATTCAGATACATGATTAAAAATGGGTAATCCCCTTTTTTTCATTTGTAATTCTACGATATAAAATGCTGGAACTAGAATTTCATTTGTATTCTCATTTATACTATATACTAAACTGAATTGCATTGGAGTTTCATACAAATAATCATAAATGGGAAGGTCCTGTTCTTTTAATTTTTCAGTTGTGAAATCATACACTTCATGAAGTGTCAATTCATTTCCATATTCTTTACCATATTTTTGCTGTATATCTATATTCATATTTGAAACAGATTCATATACATATTTTGATGTTCCTCCTCGTTTTTTTGCTGCTTTTAAGTTTCCAATAGGTTGATTATTATCTAATTTGAACATACGATCTTCTACAGCTTTTCCATATTCTCCCCATCCAACTTCGAGTACTGGGGCAACCTGTTCACCATATACATCTATATCGATATCAACAACGATCGTTCTTCCAAATTTGTCCGTATATGTTTTATGCCATCCATCAGATGATTGTTCTCGAATTTCGGGAAGCGTAAAATATTCCTCAGCAGCTGCTGTCATACTATTAGCTGCTAAAATAATTAAAAATAATGACAACAATCTTTTCATAGTCTATTCCTTTCATAATTTGATAATAGGCAGCCTAAAGGCTACCTATTATTATTCATGATCTATAATTAGTCGTCATACGAATTAATGATTCCACTAATCGTAATTTTGCTCAAGCCATATTTAGAGGCATAATTCGTGTTGCCTCGGCCTGCTACAGTATATCGATGACCTTTGGTAATTGCATTGGAATTACACGGATACGCACTACCATTAGCTTTATGCCAATTTGCGCCCATCGTTTTAGAGGTAGTGCAATCGTATGCGGCAATGCGATTCGTCTCTACGGCACTGGTCTGCGCAACAGTATGGCTGATTTGTACGATGTGATCAACATCCAACTTTGTAACACTGTTTTTCGTATCTGCGTGATACTGATAAAGCATATTATCAGCAATGGCTTCGCAAGGCATATTATAAATTGTATAATTGCTCTTTGCAGCAGAGGCAGTCACCGCAATCGCCAGCAGCATTGTCAACGTCAAAACAGCGATAAGAGCCTTTTTCATAAGTTTTTCTCTCCTTTTTATTGACTTTGGATATGTACAGTGTGCGTTTTTCTGTGATAAAATGTTATGGGTTCTTGCGAAACGTTCATCGCTTCGGCGATGAGGTGCTTGCCGGCATGTTTTGC
>OLFX01000338.1_pt1 | contig 76244 bp, 65 predicted proteins | sample 1605091 | NCBI WGS metagenome assembly OLFX01 (sample SAMEA3888906, study PRJEB22519) | human gut metagenome | biome: human gut; feature: human-associated habitat; material: faeces | place: Denmark | collected 2012 | reverse complement strand
CCATCATTTCAGCAGCAACAACCTTTTCACGGCCCATATTAGCCAAGGCTACAACGGCAAGAGATGCGTCGTTCAATGTGCTGAAGAACATGAGACCGCAACCTTTGTGAGGTACATCTTCAACAGTGTTGTACACGATTTCAGATACAAAGCCCAATGTACCTTCGGAACCGATGAACAAGTGATTGATAATATCGATGATATCTTCAAAATCTACAAGGGAGTTCAAACTGTAACCTGTAGTATTTTTGATTTTATATTTGTGATGAATCAAATGAGTCAACTCTTCATCAGCCAAGATTTCTTTGCGCAATTGCAAAATATCTTCAACCATTTGTGGTTTTTCTTTGAGGAATTGATCGATGCTCTTTTTATCGGATGTATCCAAAATGGAACCATCTAATAAGACAACGCGAATAGAGCGAATTGTTTTATAAGAGTTTTGTGCAGTACCACAGCACATACCGGAGGAGTTATTGTTCAAAATACCGCCTACTAATGCTGTTGCAAGCGTTGCAGGGTCTGGACCGATTTTACGATTATATGGTTTCAACAAATCATTCGCATCGGAACCGATAACACCACATTCACAACGCAATGCTTTGCCATCGTCGATAACTTCCATTTTTTTGAAGCCATCATTACAAACGATAAGCACGTCTTCACTGGAACATTGACCAGACAAAGAAGAGCCAGCCGCACGGAATGTAAATGGTGTGCCACATTGTTGACACAAACGAATAAGACGACGTACTTCGGATTCGTTTTCTGCTTTTACCACTACTTTTGGTAAATAACTGTAACAAGATGCATCTACACCATACGCATAACGGCGCAGACGGTCTGTATAAACACGATCCTTACAAATCGCTTGCGCCTCTTTGGCAAAACGATCATAATCTTTAACTAATATACTCACTTGAAAAGCCTCCAATCCTATCCTTAGGAAAATTTCTTTTATAACTAGTATACGCCGTTCTCATTTCGGTCGCTACCATTATGCATAAATTGTATATGAAATATAAATTCTATAGATACACAATACAAAATGTATCTTAGTTGAAAGTTGATTTCATTTACCAAAAAAACAAGTGCATTTCCTAGGAACACACATCAATAAAAATATATGATAACTACTTATGAAAGCCCATATAGGTATTCCCCATCAATAAGCGTATCCATGGGAATCAACCGCTTTATAACATGAATACAGATCTACATCAATATATGAATATTTATGTGAATTTTCCTAGTATCCTGTATATTACACATTAGGAATTATCAATATAAATTAGTTATGCGTTTTAGGAATAGATCTACTATTTGCTCGATTTTTAATAGTAATCTATTATTATCACGCCTCAATATTTGTAAAACATGTAAATACTTTTGCTTGATTTTGTTTTACAAATTGATATAATATTTGTAAAAAGAGGTGATAATTATGGCTACAACTAATATCAATATACGAGTTGACGAATTGTTAAAAAAAGATGCCGAAGCATTGTTTAATGACTTAGGCCTCAGCATGTCATCTGCTATCACTATGTTCTTAAAATCTGCATTAAATCATGATGGTATCCCATTCGAAGTAAAACGTGCAAAACCAAATACAGAAACAATACAAGCCTTAGCAGAATATGAAACTATGAAAGCTCATCCGGAAAAATACAAACGGTATAGTAGTTTTGCAGAATTACTTAAGGATGTTGAAAATGAAACTTAAGATTGTTGAAAATGCCATATAGAACCAGATTGGCTATTAATTTATCGAAAAGATACAGATGTACTTGAATTATTTCTATTCCGAACTGGAACACATGCAGATTTATTTTAAACAACATATATGGCTATGAAAAACAGCAAAAAGGCTGTAACAAAAATGTGGTAAAACTATTTTTGTTACAGCCCTTTTATATATTTTTCTTATGTTTAGACTATATAGGTACTCTTGTAAATTAGAACAGGCGTGTTCTAGTTGTAAAAGTATCACATTTAGGTGCTCTTATAAATTAGTACAGGCGTGTTCTATTTGTAAAAGCATCATATTTAAGTGCTCTTATAAATTAGAACAGGCGTGTTCTAATTCTAAAAGCCTCACATATAGGCCTCCATATAAATTAGAATAGGCCTGTACTAATTTTAGAAAGCAATGTATATGAATATCTATCCTACTTAAAACAATATCCCAGAGCTAATAATCAATTTAATAGCCAATGCAAATACGCCGATGCTCATAAGTGCCAAGATAGCCTTAGCTCTGAGGCGTTTTGCTATTTGAGCGCCTGCTTGGGCCCCAAATATGGCACCAATACTAGCCGGAATAGCAATGCTAAATACAATATGATTCTCTATAAGATGTGTAATAACACCAACGGCAGTCGACACAGCCAAAATAGCATGACTAGTAGCCGTTGCTAAATGTGTGGGAAAACCCATGATGTAAATCAGAGCAGGCACATGTACTAGGCCGCCACCGATACCGAAAATACTAGAGATAAAACCAACAATAACACTAATAGCAATACCGATTGGTTTATTGTACGTCACTTGATCTTTAGTCAAAGATTCTTCTTTACGCTCTCCTTTTCTACCAAAGTTCTTAAAACCAATCAAGAATGAAGCACATAGCATAAAACAGCCAAAGGCAAACATAAATCCATTACCAGTGAACCATCCAGACATACGAGCACCTAAAATAGCACCTGGGAATGTGGAAATACTAAATATAAGTGCAGCGCTAACATACACCTTTTTCTGCCGTAAATATGCTAATGACCCAGAGATGGCATTACACATAACAGAAAATAGCGATGTTCCCACAATCATAGATGGAGACCATTCTGGAAACCAATACATAAATAATGGTACAAATACAAGGCCTCCACCCGCTCCAATTATCGTTCCAAACATAGCGGTAAAAAAACCAACTACAATAAAAAATAAATAAAACAAAACTATATTATCAGACATAATCACACTCCTACACTACCACGTAAAGGACTTTCCATTGTAAAAATACAATAGACATAACTATTCTACAATCACTGTAGATCCATTAGGGATTATAGTAATCGATGCATCCTCGCCCATAATGCCACGGGCGATGCACAATGCTTCATCTAATGTGGACGCAGGCGTCATGTGCATATCGCGAATGACTTGATGGTCACAATCTTGAGTCACAACGATAACCTTATAGTGATTCAAAATACGCGCTAAAATTTGAATTTTCCATTGATATGGCTTTGTTTCATTGCGCGGTACACCATGAATATCATTCAAGATTTGTTGAGGGCTTTCCATATTTTTGAAAGCCTCATATAATGCTTGTCCCCCATGTCCTTCTTTACAGGAAGCAGCGATGATGATAACACCGCCATCCTTACAAGAGGCTTCGCCAGCAGTCATACCCTTTACGGATTGATATAGATTTTGGTCAGATGGATATCCACCATTACTTGTGATAACGATATCTGCAGGAATAGCTTTCACAGAGGACAAGGAACGAATAAACTCATATCCTTCCTTATGGGCGTCTACACAATCACCTGCTACAGCCTTGATGATTTCCTTTTTGCTATCGATGATAACATTTAGGATAAACTGCAAATTCGCTTTTCGTGCGGCGTACAACATATCCTTATGGATTGGATTTTCATCGATTTTACCGGTTCGAGAATGCTCGCTTTCAATAAATTCAGCACAATGATTAGCCAACACCGTCACCTTGGAGGCAACGCCAGGCAACACGGATTTGCGGCCGCCCGAGAAGCCTGCAAAGAAATGAGGATTAATTAGCCCTTCGGAGATGAGCAATTCCGTTTCTACCGCCAAACGATTGATAACGCACTTGCCGCCAGATGGCAACGTGCCGATTTCCACCATATTCTCAGCATCCTCAGAGTCATGATTGATCAGTTTTTCGTTATTCACGATATCCTCGCCGAACCGATGCACCATCTCATCGTGCGTCATGGCCCGATGAAAGCCAGTAGCAATCAGAATCGTAATATCAATTGTCGGATTCACCGCGCGAATACGACGGAGCAAAATAGGCAATGTCACCTTACTTGGCATAGGGCGCGTATGGTCACTCGTAATGATAACCATATTGCGTTTTCCCTTAACCAATGCTTCAAGAGACGGACTGTTAATCGGATGATCAAGAGCCTCCTCTACAAGCTCAGCGGGACTCTTCTCAGCCTTATACGCCGCCGCATTAGACACAAGAACCCCCTGCACAAACCGCTCATCAATAGACACATCTACACTTTTATAATCATACGGAAAAGAATACGTCTTCATATCGGCACCTCCTGTTATATATAGTAAGTATAACAAAAAAACTAAAGGGAGATAAGAGTAAGGGGTGCTACCTCGAAAAAACGACTTCGGGACCCTTCCTCTACTGTCTGTAATAATGCAGCTAAATCCTATTTCCAATCTATGTTAGATTTAAGACGAAAACGCGAGGTCCCTCTGAAGAAATCGACTTTGGCCCTTTCCACATAGCCTATGGCAATGCAGCCAAATCGTATTTTCAATCTATAGTTGAAGATGCGAAAAAGGTGAGCTACCTCAAAAAAACGACTTCGGGTCCCGCTTTAGCGCGATAGCGTGTCGGCTTTTTTGAGGTGGCTCACCTTACAAGCATAATTAAACTAATTAGATTGGAAATACGATTTTGCTGCTTTTAAACGTCCTCGTTCGCACGATACTTGTAGTTCATCGCCCGGTTGTAGTTTTACATCGTTTAGAGGCACGATGTATGTTCCATTCCGGCGAATGCTAACGATTAAAGTCCCCTCTGGCAAGTTGAGGTCTTGCAATTGTGTATCAACATAGGATGCCACTACAGGAACCTTAGTTTGGAAGAAGGTTTGCACATTTTCTAAGTTGCTTTGACCGCTCATAGCTTGTAATAAGGAATCGTAAATAGGTGGTTCTTTCAGCATTTCTGCTACCAAGTACGCCACGATAGTAACGATACCAATAGCATAGATATTGGAAAAGCTATCCGTCATTTCAAGAACGAGTAAAATCGCCAAAATTGGGGTACGCATAGCGGCTGCTAGCATACCGCCCATAGCACAAATAACGAATTGCGGCACATAATCAGGAGATATTAACCCTGCCGATGAAAGCAGACTTTCACAAAAGGCACCAGCCGACGCACCGATGACGAGCATTGGCAAAAAGATGCCGCCTTGAGCGCCGCTGCCATAACAAAAGGTAGTGAGCAAGATTTTACCCAGCACAATGCCACCGAGAAGCAATACACCATGAGATTGAAAGGCTAGCTGGCCTACTAGATCATTGCCACCGCCCAATAAAAGCTGGGAATCAAAGCCGATAACGGCCACAGTCACAAAAGTAATCACAAGTTTTAAGAAACGAGAGCATTTCATCCACTCGAAGAAACGCTTAAAGGCAAATATCATGCGGCAAAACAATACACCGCAGAGCCCCATTAAAATACCTACACCGAGCAGAACCGGAAAATAATCAAGCGGCATCCCTGAAGTTACGGAAAATCCGAGGGCCGGCGTAAGGCCAAAGATAGTTACCGTAATGTAGTTCGATATGAGCGTAGCCACAAAAGTAGGAATGACGAGGTACGGATAAAAGCTTTTGTGCACCTCTTCAAAAACGAACATGGCGCCGGATACAGGTGCGCTAAAGGCAGCGGTCAGACCAGCTCCAGCTCCAGCGGAGGTAAGAATCCGCTGTTCACGCAATCCAGAGTTCATCCAATACGACACAATTTTACCGGCAGAGCCGCCAATTTGCACCGCTGGCCCTTCACGGCCCACGGAAAATCCAGCAAAGCCTGTCAATACGCCACCTATCATCTTGGAAATAAGCGTACGATACGGCTTCATGTCGAATAAACCGAGCATTTCCCCTTCAATTTGAGGGATACCGGAACCACCAGATAATGGCGCCCACGTTAACAATTGATCAACAATAAAGGCGAATATGACCATAGCAATGAGCCAACCAATGGCCCATTCCAAGGAAATATCGCCCATTAGATGCCACCTGATATGCTCAGACTCAAGGATTAAATATCGATAGGCTGCGCCAAAGAATCCAGCGATAATCCCTACTAAGACCCCTTTAACAATGAGTTCAGATAGTAATATGCGATTCATCGACATATCTGCCAAGGTAGAGCTGCGTTTATTTAGTTTCCATAGTTTCATGCATTCTCCTCCTCGTGGAAAATATATCGAACATCAGTCTAATCTATGTAGGATTCTCTAAATGGACGGCAATAACGATTTCTCTGTCATCCGTTCTAAACGAAGTTTCTCCGCTACATACGTATCAGTATATTTATAACTAGTATACTTTCCGTTTCCTACTTTTTCAAGAATTCCCTTATTGAATAACTTCATAATGAGCCGATACGCCTGCGGTTTAGAAATACCTAGTGCATTGGCCACGTCTGTACGCGTCACTTGATTAACAGCATTGAGCAACGAATGGAAGGCTTTAATATATGGATTTCCATAAGTCGGCGTAACATCATATACTTGCGAGGTTCCATGTAATCGATATACATAATCAGCAGTATTCAAATAATACAACTGCTTACCATCCATATCGACCGATTGGATAATATTCATCTTTAATAATTGTTGAACATTCATTTCACAAATAGCAGGAGATAACTGACAATCATGGATGATATCGTCCATACTAGATTGTTTGAGTTTACGTATACTATACAAAACCATTAATCCTCTTAAGCTAAGTTCCATATTGGACTTGACCTGATTTTGTACAATTAGGGTAACAAAATTATCATCTACGGGTGCCTTATCAAAAACAACGCGCACATAAGTACTTGTAGACTCGTCATATCGAGGTACCGGACGCCCTGCAAATAGTGATGGTTCAATAATTTTATCCACACCACGCCCCGTCTTTTCAGCCAATCCGATTCGTTTGAAAGCATCGGCTAATACGGTATTACGACTACGAGGTTCTGCAAACAATACGGAATTGGGTGTAATCCCTTGCATAAAATCGCCAGGACTCGTGATTGATATTTGCTCATCGTTAATTTCAACACGAATGCGTCCCATTTCTGTGTAATCCCTATGAGAATAAGCATTTACTAATGCCTCTCTAAAAGAAATAGGGTCTATATCCATCAATCGAACAGCAACCGGACCAGGAAATAGTTCCGTCATCATATTGACTAAATCTAACGATTCAATACAGCGCTCAATGGCCTGCAGTGCAGGGATATGCTCTGATACATTCCTAATTAATTTAGTGCCTTTCATCATGGTGAAAGCAGACTCTGCAGTCGGTATTAAATCCCTGATTCGCTCGCCTTTACCTAGTAGTATCAATCCAGCCATTGTTGGATGAACGGTATCATCTACGGTTTGTACTAATTGTAAGGCTTGAGCTAATTTTAAATTATCCAGCTCAAGTAGCGACTGATCTCCTCTATACTTAGAAATCATGGAGCGCATTCTTTCAAACTCAAGCAAGGACAAATCATCAAATGTCGCATCTAACACCGGATAGGCCGACACATCTAGACCATAGGCATTTACCATATAATGCCGAATATCACGTAAAAACATCGGGTAATTTTCTGGCGTGCCATCCCCTTTTAACCGTCGTTGTAATGCCCGTCCACTCGACGTATAAATCAACTCATAACTCTTTGGAACCGCAATACTAATAATAGGTTTTGTAAAACTGTACATAATATCTGTACTAACAGAAACATTAGGTACCGTACGATTAAAAATCATAGCACTTAACCCCGCTGTAGACTGGTGGTTTTTATGCACGCCCGTAATCGTCCCATCATCCTCTACGCCAATATATAATGTACCACCCTCTGTATTTGCCAATGCTACAACGGCCTCAACTATTGTTTCTTCTGAAAGTTTCTTAACATCACTTTTAAATTCCGTTCGCAAATCTTCAATCAACCCTATATTTTCTGTATTCTTTGTATGCCCAGTATGCTTCATTTTCACACCTCCTGACCGCTTTACTCACAGTATATCCTTATATTTACATAATGTAAATATCTTGCTCACGAATTCGTGAGCAAAAAAAGAACAGCATCTATATGAGTAATGATTTACCATATAGATGCTGTACCATATTGTTATTAATTACACTTAATTAGAATATAGATTCATAAATACCAATGATTTCATCAATGGTTACATCTCGTGGATTACCTGGCGTACATGCGTCGTTGAAAGCAGATTCAGCGAGGAATGGAATATCTTCGCGTTTTACGCCAGCTTTGCTGAGGGATTTAGGAATACCTACGTCGTCGGCTAGTTTTTGGATAACGTCGATGGCAGCCTGACGGTAGGCGCTTTCATCCATAGCATCCACATTAGGCACGCCCATAACGCGCGCAATTTCACGGTATTTAGCACCTGTTTCAGGGGCGTTGAATTTCAATACGGCTGTTAATAGCATGGCACAAGCCTTACCATGAGGGATATCGTACACAGCACTCAATGGATGGGCCATAGAGTGAACAATGCCAAGTCCTACGTTAGAGAAGCCCATGCCCGCAATATATTGGCCTACGGACATCGCTTCGCGACCTGCATATTCGCCAGCTACTGCGCTGCGCAAGGAACGGCCGATGATTTCGATAGCTTTCAAATGAAGCATATCTGTTAATTCCCAAGCACCTTTCGTAATATACCCTTCTACGGCATGAACGAGAGCATCCATACCAGTAGATGCGCAAAGGCCGGTTGGCATGGACGCAGACATATCAGGATCGATTATAGCAATAATTGGAATGTCATGCGGGTCTACGCAAACAAATTTGCGGTTCTTTTCCACGTCAGTGATAACATAGTTGATGGTAACCTCTGCTGCCGTACCGGATGTAGTAGACACAGCGATAATCGGCAAGCAAGGATGTTTTGTAGGCGCCAAGCCTTCAAGACTACGCACATCGCTAAATTCAGGATTTGTCATAATCGTAGCAATAGCCTTACTCGTGTCGATAGCACTGCCACCGCCTACAGCAACGATCACATCAGCACCAGCCGCCTTACAAGCAGCCACACCAGATGTTACATTTTCAATGGTTGGATTCGGCTTAATATTGTCATATACATCGTAAGCAATGCCTGTCGCATCAAGCAAATCCGTAACCTTCGTAGCAACCTTAAACTCAAATAAATCAGGCGTAGATGTAACGAGGACCTTTTTAAAATGGCGATTCTTAATTTCGTTTACAATCTCCTGAATCGCACCTTGCCCAAAATACGACGTGCCGTTCAACATAATTCTCCGAGACATATACTTCACTCCTAACGAATAAAAAATAAACCGATAGAGAATAACTATACTTAGTAATTCTCTATCGGTATCAAAAAGTCCTATATGAGGGGATAAATACGTTGTTATGAATACACTATATACTATGGATTAACCTAGTATTTATAAACCATGGCTCATCTTCATAAGCAATATCCGTTTTACAGACGCATCAAGACGTTCCTTAGAAATAGTGCCATCTTTAACGGCTTTCATAAGCCCATTATAGGCCTCTTGCATATGTTCATACTCATGGCATACGAGTAAAATGTCACTGCCAGCTTGGATGGATTGAACAGCCATATCGCCGAAGGTATAGTGTTTGGCAAGGGCGCCCATGTCCATATCATCGGTAACGACGACGCCGTTATAGCCCATATCTCTACGAAGCCAATCAGTGATGATTTTCTTGGATAAGCTAGACGGATGATCAGGGTCGATTTGTGGATACATCGCATGGGATACCATAATCATATACGTATTCGGTTTCGACTGTTTAATAAGGTCTACAAATACCTTTGTATCCTCAGCGAGTAACGTATCTTTAGACACAGGCACTACGCTAGTGTCTGCATGTAAATCTACATCGGTTTTACCAATGCCAGGGAAATGCTTGTACGAATACCATAAGCCAGATTCGTCATAAGCTTTGCCTACCGCACCTGCAAACTTCACGACTTGGTCGGGATTCGTACTATATGAGCGACCATAGGTTAATCCCAAGTCCGCATCAGGCGCAAAATTAATATTAAATCCAAGGTCCTTAAGTTCAGTCCCTACTTGTTTGGCTAGATTTGCTGCATGGTCAACAGAACCTTGACCCAGCTCTTCTGCAGGGGGCACCTTAGTCAACTTGTCCTCCATACGCGCCACGGCGCCGCCCTCTTGGTCGATACCGATGAACAATGGCGTAAGTCCCGCACTTTTACCGGCCTTATTAATATCGGTAATGAGCGTTTTCACCTGTTCCTTACTCTCCATGTTGCGGTCGAACAGGATAATGCCACCCACTCGATATTCATTGAGCATAAATTTCGCATCATCATTCAAGGTTGTGCCATGAATACCAATCATCAACAGCTGGCCTACCTTGTCTGCATCGGACATATTAGCCACAAGCTTATCTACCTTTTCTTCTGGTGAAAGCTCACTCTGCACCACCGCTTCATAGGTTACAGGCTCTGCCTTCTTGGCAAAGGGATTATGAAATGCGCAACCTGATGTGAGTGCCAAAGCACCAATCATAGTCGCTGCTACTATACGTCGTAACATATTAACCTCCAAGTATAATTTATAATGCTTATAGTATATCATCTTCGACCATGTTATATGTACTTAACAAAACAACCTTTTCTATGCTATACTAAACTATATCGTAAAGTTTCGATGTAATTTAGTATATAATGACTCGTGTGAGTCAAAGAGGAATATATGGAATTTGAAAATAACCAAGTACCAGAGGCAATTCTGGACAAATTAACAAAGGTGTGTACATGCCGTAGCATTACACGCAAAACGATTAAAGAGGCCATTTTTAATGGGGCTCATACATTTCCAGCTGTCAAAGAAGCGACTAGAGCAGGCACTGGTGCCTGTGGTGGCAAAGGCTGTGGTCCGCGCATCGTAAAATTACTAGCGGAACTAAAAGAACAAGGTCGCATTTAACATTATCCCTTGTTTTAAAATAGAACAGGCCTGTTCTATTTTACAGAACCTCATATAGGGCCCTTTCACCTAAAACACAAAAGCTATTAGTTGATTATATACAATCAACTAATAGCTTTTTTAAGTTTAAAGGGTTGTTTTATCGGATTATAGCACCAAGTTAACGATGCTTTCAAAACCACCGAGAATCGATTTTTGCAAGGGCACAAAGATGTGCGAAGCAATCGGTGAATTTAATATAACGATTAAGATGAGTAAGGAAACCATGCTAAATCGTGCTACATGAATTTGCCATTTAAGAGGCAAGAAATTCATCAAAATATGGCTGCCATCGAGTGGTGGCACAGGCATCAAATTTAAGATGGCAAAGTTAATGTTGTACACGACGATGAGAAACAATACGAGGTACAAGGAGTCATTGCTCAATAGGTTCGCTGCTTCCAGGCATCGCATAACAACGTAGCCGATAAAGGCCATCACAAGATTCGCCATAGGCCCTGCGATGGATACAATCATATCATCGGTCCGCGGGTCCTTAAAATTGGTGGGATTTACAACAACTGGTTTGGCCCAACCAAATCCACCTATAATCAAGGCCAAGGATCCAATGAAATCAAGGTGTACAAAAGGGTTCATCGTAAGGCGCCCCATCATACGCGGTGTAGGGTCACCCAGTAAATCCGCCGCCTTAGCGTGGGCATACTCATGCCCTGCAGCAGCAATGATTAGCGCCGGAATGGACGCGATAATCATAATTAAACTTAATCCAGAAAGAATCATACTACTCCTTGTTATCTAATAGCACTTGGCTACTACATCATGTATTGATTTATTTCCAATTCATTAATTGGCTTCTCATTTATTGATTTGTGTTCCACTTATTGATTTGCTTCCCATTCGGCAAAGCCCGCATTAATGCAAGACAATGCATTCAACACACGAGGAAAGCCAATATACGGCACACATTGGGAGGCAATGCTAATCAGAAATCTCTTATCATTTCCTACGTTCAAATTACCAATGACATGCGCCTTAAGCTGCGCTTCACAACCGCCTTGCGCCATGAGAAAACAAAAGGTAATGAGCTCGCGTTGTTTAGTGCTAAGCCCCTTACGAGTATAGTAATCACCGAACATGTTCGCTAACCATTTATTGATATGACGCGTATCTTCAGGTCCCGATTGGTAAAAGTTACGCATTCCTTCACCCCAGATTTCCACTTGCTTTTCGATGCCCTTTTCAAGGCGATTTTCACTGGTAATCGTGCTGCGATGAGGATTTTGAATTTCTTCATCTCGATAATCAAGGATCTTATTGGTAATTTTAAAGAACGGACGCACCTTCCCGATGCCAAGATACGGTACCGCTTGATAAATAAGTTCCACGATTTCATCGGGAATGACACCAAAATTTAATGCAGCTGGCATCATCAACGAGTATTCATCTGTGGCACCTGCCCCAACCAAGGTAGCTAAAATGGCCAAGAAACGGCTATGCGCTGCTACATTACAGCCATCCTCTATAATGACCTCGTGAAAGGCAAAGTTTTCAAATAGATCTTCAAACTCAGGGTCTATATATCCTGCTGGCGATGCAATATCGGGGAACATGCGTTCCGTATAGGCCTGCGCAAATTCAGATTTTGCCATCCTTACCTCCTAAAATAATTGCTAAGCTTTCACCTAACATACAATCTATCAACATCATAATTATATGATATCTATACATTCATATATATACAACAATGGTGAAAGCCCCTTATAAAGAACTTTCACCATTATACGTATCATTATAAGTATTTAATTATTATGCATGAACGTTTACAGTTGCAGGAACAGCATTTACATCAGGGAATGCAAACTCTGTGCCATATACTTCTTTCCAAGCAGCTTTGAACATGTTGAATTCGTTTGTGCCAGGATTAATTTGGTACAATTGACCATCTGGAGCAAAGCGATATACAGTGTGCAAGCTAGGATGTACAATATATTTGAACAATGTAGCTTCGCCGTATTGGTTGTTATGCATATTTACTACATTAATACCGAATACATAGTTGCGGCTACCATCGATCAAATTAAATTGAGATGCTTTGTCAAAGTAGTAAGTTTCTGTACCGTTAGCACTGTTTGGCACTTCTGGGTAATTTTCCAAACCGTTCCAGTTAGCAGCGCTAGCTACGGAACCAACTAATAATGTTGCTGCAAGAGCAAATGTAGTCACTAATTTCTTATTCATAATGTTCGCCTCCACCCTAAACGGGTAACACTAGGTCTACTCCCAATGACCCAATAATACAATATCTAATTAAATTATATCATATTTATCGTTTAATATCTTCAGGATTGATAACACCATGCGCTGCATCAATGGTATCTAATAATTTATTAAGCAACTTTCTCAATTCAGCAGCTTCATGAACAGTAAAAACTTCTTGCGTGCTAGCTACTAGTTTCTTAGGTACTTCGATAGCGTCCTTGCGAAGTGCATGGCCTTCTTCTGAAAGAGTAACCATTACCACCCGTTCATCATTACGACTGCGTTTACGTTTTAAGAACCCTTTTAGTTCTAATTTCTTAAGCAACGGCGTCAATGTACCAGAATCGAGGCGCAACACTTGCCCTAATTCCTTGACGGATAATTCACCATATTGCCACAATGCCATCATGACAATGTATTGAGTATATGTCAAATTCAAAGGTTCCAAATGCGGACGATAAGCATTTACGATTTCCTTAGCTACTACATACAAAGGAAATCCCAATTGATTTTCCAACATTAAATAATCATCTTCTGGAACCTCTGAAACGCGATTATAACCTGCTAATGTACCTATTTTTGCCATTAACTAGCCCTCCATTACACACACATTAATATTTCTAAAATAATTGTACACAATTTTCCATTAAGCGGTCAATACATCTTTGTAAATTCTTCAGCAACTTATAAGCTCATAGATGAGGGGGAAAAATGACACGCTACTGCGCAAGCGGAGCCCGAAGTCATTTTGCCCCCTCATCTATTCCACACAATAAGTGCTTTAAGAATTTACAAAACTGCATAAAGCAAGGGTCTGTCTCCGCCCTGCGGGCTCCGCAGGGCCAAAGTCGGCTTCAAAACACCCACACATCCGCCATGGACGCTAATCTATATTTAGCTAATCGCAATATAGCATTTTACATTAGAATCCATTAGGAATTTATAAAGATTATAAGAAAAAAGGGTGCATGGGATTGCACATCAAAAACTCATTTTCGATGTGCAACCTCATGCACCCTTTAGTATTAGGAATATATTTATCCTTAATTATGATATAAATTTGTATGAGTTGTTTTTTCATCTACAGCAGCCATATCAACGAGCATGGTCCAGGTTAAAGCTTCTTGCGATACGCTATTCCAATGGATGGGCATAACAGGCATAGATACTACATCTGAATGATCTAGTGTGTTCATTGCCTTTTGTATTAGTTTCGTATGATTGACAAACCAATCTTTTATTGTGCTTCGCGTTGCCATAGTTGCCTCCAACTAAACTGTATCATTAGTAATAGTATTACTAATTTATATCTATACCCCCATAGGTATTTACTATTATATATACTATATACCCATATAGGTATATTTGCAAGTGTATTTTCATTTTTATTCTAAAAACAAAAGGGGCTGCTTACGCGACCCTTTCATATGTAATTTTTAGTCAATATAGGTTACCGGATTTCCTTTGATGTCAAGTTCTCTACGATTCAATCCATTTGGCAAGTCTGGATAGCCGATGGCAAGGCTTGCATATACTTTTTCATCATCGCCCATGCCGAGTTCGCGAAGGCGTTTTATTATGCGTTCGTTGTCTTGTAGGTGACGTAATTGGTTCACCCAGCAGGATCCCAAGTCTAGTTCGTTGCAGGCAAGCATCATGTTTTCCATAGCACAAGCTGTATCAGAGAAATTATTGGCTAGCACAGGTTTATGAGCCAATACGATGAGCACCGGTGCATTGTAGTGGAATACAAATTTGCCCTCTTTGGACATTTTAATGATGTTCACCATGTATGGCGGCGTTTGTTCCGTTACTTCCGTCTTGCCATACTCTTCTTGGACAAGGGTTACTAGTTCTTTCAACACATCCGGATTGGTAATGACCATAAAATGTGTAGGTTGTAAATTGCCACCTGTTGGCGCGCGACGACCTGCATCGATAACGGTGTCGAGCAATTCTTGTGCAACCGGTTCAGGTTTGAATTTACGTGTACTATGACGTGTTTTTATGCATTCTAATGTATTCATGATAAACCTCCTTTTGAGAGTATTCTACTATGAATTATTGATTGCTTACAAGTTTTACTATATATAGATTATTGATTACTTACAAGTTTGCCTACATATGGATTTCTGTCTTCGTCAGAATTAGTTTTATATTTCCAGGACAACAATAATACAGAGTTAAGTACTACGAGTAAGCTTTCCCCATTGTGTACGAGGGCACCCCATACTGGTGAAAGCGTACCAATCATGGCTAAGATAATGGCAATACCATTCAGAATAAGGGCAAAGCTTAGATTAATTTTAATAGTACCCATCATGTGTTTGGATAAAGCTAGATAATTACTGATTTTATTAACTGTATTCTAATTTTGCATGTGTTTATTACACAAATACATGAGCAGTTATTCATCTATCCTATCCATCGTATTCTTAATGCTCACACTTGGAGATAAGGGCCAATAGACATATATATGTGTCCTACAAAATAGAACAGGCCTGTACTAATTCCAATGAGCCCTATATATGGTTCTGCAAATTAGAACAGGCCTGTACTAATTCCAATGAGCCCTATATATGGTTCTGCAAATTAAAACAGTCCTGTTCTATTTCTAATGAGCCTTATATATGGTTCTGCAAATTAAAACAGGTCTGTTCTATTTCTAAGAAGGACCTAATAGTGTTTAATAAATAAAAAATCGCGACTAGTTGATTAGAAATTAATTAACTAGTCGCGATTTTTCTATTTTTATAGTTTTGTAAGGAATACCATATTCCATATATGAGTCGATTATACCTGCATGGTTGCCCAGGTGAGTACATCATAAATAAGTGCTACAACAACGGCCATAGCTAATTGTCCACCAATATAGACAGGCACGAGGTATATAAAAAATGCCCATAAGGCACCGATAATTTTCATCCATACGGCCCCAAGTTGTTTACTTTCAACCCAAGCCACAAAACGATCTAAAGGGCTAACGATTTTTAAAATCCATCTAGGAACGTCCTTATCTGGATTGCACGCGGGCAAATATAGCAATACTAGGGGCAATACGATGGCATCAATGGTAAGTAATGTGGTTAGCGTTAAAGAAAACCAGTCAGGTTCCCCTTCCCAAGTCACAGGATGCGAATAAAAACGAAGCCCCCACAAATAGGCTTTGTATACGATATACGGTTCTAACAGCCATAGTAGGGGCTTTGTAATATGCATAATAAACACTCTCTCTAAATTATAAATAGTATATTAATTATAGCATATTTTTAACGTTTTAAATTATGTACTTTTACGCACTTGTATCTTTTTTAATAACATTCTCTGATATTTTCCGATGAGTCTAAAAATGAGGCTGTTAATTACAGCCCCATTCTATTATTCCACAACGATCGTATTATCTCTTCTCACTGTTTCAAGCATTTTAGATCGCACTGTAGATTCTGTATCGAGTTTGTGTTTTCCACCGTACCAAGCCATATCGGTACCAGCAAGGCGGAACATGATTTTGCCATAGGCACTACCGGAAGAGTGTTCTGGTTTATTGAATCCCATATCAATGGACACGCGCGGTGTCAGTTGCAGTTCGGTACCAAGTCGCAATCCATTTTTATCAGCGCTACGGTCCAGAGGCCAATGATAGGCTTCTCCATAGATGCGAGCCCAGCGCGCATTTTTAAAGGTTTTTCCATAGGACACGGTATAGCCATCGGTAATACGTTCCAATGCACCATTGACCATATGTTCATCACTCATACCGCGATAATAGTTGAAACGGAACTCGCTTTCACCAGAAAGATACTCAAGACCGGCACTCATGCGTCTATGTTGGCCCTTGAAACGGTGATCATAAAACAGGTTCGCGCCATGCAAATGATGGTCATCACTGCTGATGCGGCGATAGCCAAAACCGCTGTTAAGGGTCGTACCAACGTCCGCAGCGCGTGCCACGGAACCTTGGGTAAACCAAACTTGGCGGGATTGGTCGTCATAATGGCCTATGGGCTGCACCGTTTCTGTGCTGTAGAGGGGCTTCCAATCCTTCTGAAAGCTAAGCGCCACGGTGGTTCGTTTCATCCATGCTTTACCATTGGTATGCATATCATTGTTGATATTGGACACAGCCACTGCATTGATAGCGGAATTCACCGCATCAACATTAGAATACCGCGTCGTTTTACGCTCTGTTGTATCCATTACCAACGGTCCGCTTTCACCAATCTGATGGTCCGGCAAATAGGCCGGCGAAATATGAAATTCCTCAGTATTCACTTGTCCATTTTTCGTAGATGGCGCCGTATCACTGGCCCACACAGTAGGAGCTAGTAATACCCCACACAACACATACACTAAAAATCGCATATACACTCTCTCATATCTTACGTTCACGATTCATTAATGAAAAACTAATGAAATATCTATTAGTATACCGAAAAACTGTATATGCTGTCAAAAAACGACTGTAACAACATGCATGTACTGCGCATGCTATTACAGCCGTTTATAATAGTAATCAGAATATGGGGTACGATGTCATTCAGCTAATTACAAATTTAGTGCTTCCATCCATTCTTTTTCTTTAAAGCCTACCAAGACCTTATCTTCTAATACCAAAATTGGACGCTTTACGAGCATGCCGTTGGATGCCAACAAAGCTAATTTTTCCTCTTCGCTAAGACCTGGCAACTTATCCTTTAATTGTTGCTCACGATAAATCAAGCCAGACGTGTTAAAGAACGCTTTCAAATCCTTACCAGATTGAGGATACCATGCAGCGATTTCCTCAGCTGTAGGATTTTCAGATTTAATATCACGGTCTGTGTACTCAATATGATGATCATCTAAGAACTTCTTTGCTTTTTTGCAAGTTGTGCATTTTGGATATTCTACAAATAACATAGGAACTCCTTTATCTACATATAACACTAAGAATCATTATTCATATGTATAGTGTAGCAGATACATCGATTAATTTCAATTTATTGTTTTATATATCATCTGTTGGAATAGCGCTACACCGTTCTATTGACTGTAACGTTTCAAGTAAACGACTATTTGTTTGAGCTTCACGCAAATCAAGATCCATTTGAACTCTCAAGAAAAAACCATTAGACATACCAAAATATTTACAAAGCCGTAAATCCGTATCAGCAGTGATTCTCCGTTTATCATGTAAAATTTCTTGAATTCTAGACACAGGTACTTTAATGTCTTTTGCTAGTCGATACGCCGTCAAGCCAAGTGGTTCCATAAATTCTTCTTTTAACATCTCACTAATTGTTGGAGTAAGAATATAATTTTTCATAAGTGTAACTCCGCTAATGATATAGTGTCCTTATCCTTAAAACTAATAATCATAGAATATTTCTCCTTCATTATACCTGTTACGCAGGTATAATTCAATATCACTGCATATTTTACAGGTAAAAATATAAAACTAAACTACGATGATTTATTCTATAAAGATTTTCTACACGGATAATTTCAACACCTGCCTATGACACTAATAGTCACCACCTCTTATAAAAAATCACTCAATTATCGCTTATGATAATCTTCGTCACCTTGCTACCATTATGTTCAAAGAATATACCGCGAATGTTATCGCTATTATATCTAAGATATCCATAGAACCACCGGTTATTAAAGTCGATAAAATCAGGGCGTCCATAGACGTCCATAACCTTTTTCAAGTTGTCGCCAACGGCAATGCCTCGAGCAGTTACAGCATCGCGATTGCTTACGGTTATATACCATACGATAGGTCTGCTATCTTGCATCAAGGAATGTCCGAATTTAATGCCTCCATAGGTAAGCTCATCACGTTTTTCACTAGTCGGCTGACCAAGGCTAGCCTTTACCGCATCAAAAGATGTACCAAGGGACACACCTGCAATTTTCATATCTTCAGCAGGCAAATGGGCCCCTATGACCTGACCAGGTCTATAATGACGATATTGCTCTGCCTTTGGCCAACTTGGTGAAAGTTTAGCATTACTTGTTTCTAAACGATCCATGGCTTTACTAAACCAACTGGCATCAGCAACAGAACTCATATTGCCAGCCAGTAATACAGCAATACCCAAACTAAATATTATAAATTTTGTTCTCATCATTCTCTCCTAAACTCTCAAAACTATATAAACGATAAAAGACTTATAAAACTAGATAAATTCTCAAATTACCCCCATCCTAGTACCCAAGAAAGGAGCTTCCTAAGTTGTAATAATATGGGTGTAAGAATTAGGGCTAATATAACAACTAACAGGGTACTCCACAATATACCATAGGCTTTCAATATTAATTCAATAATAAAGAATAAAGATTTAAAAGCAAAAGAAGCCTCTCTTTTTTCTGCTATCCAAGATTTACATGAATAATATATCTTAGGTTTAGATAAAAATGGATACAGTTTTTTACACCACAAAATCAGCCAGGGTATAATCCATATATTACCAAACATAAAAATCAATACTAGAACTTTATCACCTAATGGGTATAATTCCAACACATAACGATCATAAATTAAGCCACAAAAAACATATATGGAAATACACCAAATTACTAAGAGTAATAGCTTTACAACGAGGCCTAAAACAATTTTTATAATTGATTTACACACCTTCACAAATATCTAACCCTCACAAACTATATGATATAAAAATATAATAACCTAACCCCAAAAAGCACAATGTTTCTCAGCATCAGTATACTATGCTAAGAAGCATTGTGCCTATTGTTTTATGGTTTATTCGTATTTGACGATATATACAATTCTATCTATAATATAAGAAGATAGTCAGACGAGTCGAAACGTCAGGCGCATCTCGAAAATAGTAAAATCTTAGGAAATGGCCTTTCAGTTATCTAGTTACACTAGGCAACGGAGGGCTATTTTGCTATTGCTAGACAAATAAGCGCTATAAGGGCTCCAAAGGATATCAATAACTATCATATTATATGAATATATAGATATAACGCTATCTTAGAAAATCTAAGATAGCGTTTTTTATGCCCATACACATGGTGTTTTCAGTAAGTTCTGAATGATATTGTGCCCTGCTATGACGGTCATGACTGACGGAGCGCAATAGGTAAATTCTGGATCCGGCAAAATCGTTTTGATGTAGCAATCTTGTGTTTCCATAAATGATTTGTATGTATCGAGTGAAAATAGTCCATAGTTACCACATAGTTCCCATCTATCTTTAGCGAGAAGGGCCAAAAATTCATCGGCATGTTGGTCATATGCAATGTTAGGTAAGGTGCTGGTTGTTAGCCCTGTATCACTATTTGTACATGGAGAAATATAATACATATACCCTCTTGGTGTGATACAAAGCATCCAGGGAATTGCTCTAGACATAAGGGTTCGTTTAAAAACGCCAAATACTTCTTGTAATCTTGATTTTCGCACATACAGAGCATAAAAGGTTTCCCTATATTCCGTTGGATCATCAGGCGTATCGAGATAGGTTTGTTCCACTATATCAAAGGGAACATTACATATATTTGCTAGGTCTTCAATCGAATGGCGCCATATTCCTCTACGAACTAAACTAATACGCCTTTTGGGGAATAATAAAATATATTCACTGCCAATATAATCAGATAAAGCACCAAAATGAATGCCATCTTGCCGATTAAACTCAGGAAATTGCATACGCCGATAATCAGCGTCAATGCCCGTACAAGCGTAGCTTTCACCTAAAACAGTGCTACCATAGGTCTCAATCTGATGAGGGTCCCAGTCCCCTAAGTTATCGCCATACCGCATCTTGCCATGATCATAACGAAGCATCTTGGTATGCCCCGTAGGAGACACGCAGAGCACGCAAGGATACCCATACTGCTGCGTATACCAACCGCCCACGCTGTGCCAATCCGCAATCCGATTTTCAGGCCATGCAAACAAGGTCATTTCCACCGGCTGCTGTCCATGTACACCATTCACGGACGCCGTGCCATGAATCGTATGCTTATACCAATTTCGACCAACCATATACTGCCATGCCAACGGTGGCGTCGGACCACGTTGGCCAACAGGATTACTAATCACAATGAGCAGACCCATCCGCGCTTTTCGATAGGGTCTAACGATATCATTAATTTGGCGCACTAAACCTTGATTCATAGGACATCCCCCTTTTACCTTACTAATCTTGATGAAAGCTAACGCTGTTTACACCTTTAGTATAAATGAGTAGATGTGTAAAATTTAGTGCATAGAGGCATGCAAACTCATTACTGCTTAACATATAGGAAAGTTATATAATTATACTTAATAAAGAGAATCTAAGTATTGTTATAGCTCTTATAAAAAGGAGCATGTAAGTAGGAGAAGCTATTATGCCAAAATTACCACTCATAGTGAGTGCTTTCATCATGAGCACTATACTGTCGCCAGTAGGGGCCATCGACGTCAACATTCCTGGTGCGGATTCTAAAATTCCAAAAGATGCGTATATAAATTATCAAGCCACAAACCAAGCCATTGAACAGGATGTGGCAAATTATATAGAAACCTTAAAGAGCACTGATAAAGCCAACGGTATTAGTAGAAACGAACTAGCCTATGCCAAAGAGGCCTCTATATATCGTGGCGAGCATTACCACAATACAGTGATTTCCGTTCACAATCGATACAGCCAAATCCGGCTTTCATTCCCCGTAGCAGGCATAAAAAGCGAATATAATATCGGCCGGTATAAAAATCCAAATCGCACCATAGAGGATTATCGCGTTATAACCGATAATGGCAGTCTTAATCTAGAAATCGACTATGCAGATTACAAAGATCAGGATTGGCGCAACACTAAAATTGCCTATGAAAAACTAACAGATAAGGACGTTCGTAAGTTCTTACAAGATAATGCAAAGAAGAGTCCAGAAAAGCATATTTCTGATATAAAGGCAACTGTATTTTCATACCCTACTATTACCTATAGTACTTGGGACAGTATGAAAATGCCTTACCTCAAAAACGGCCAAAAAACGACGATGACCGTCGATACCATCAACTTTAAACATATGGGCTTTGCCATACGGTATCCTCTATATCACGCAGGTATCGCCTATTTCGATAATAAACCGGTGTTGAATAAGGTGCCTACTGACAATCTACTCGCCAATTACGTGCTTCCATCAGTGAAAAATCTCAATGAGTTGAATCAATATTCACGCATAGAAAATCTAAATGGCATACAGTATCGCGTACCTAAGGATGCCATATTCGATGGTGAAAGTAAAGAAGATCATCAGGATATTAGATATTACAAAAAGGGAGATATAACATTCTTTGTTTCTACTATCAATCTTACTAATAATCCGTATACTCGTAATCTTATCATTGATGGGCATTACAATTTCAGTAGGAATTTACATTCATTCTGGAATATATACCGGTACCACCCAACACCAGAGTATATTAATTACGCTGTTGTATGGAATAATAATATACCTGGCCTATCCATACATAGTTATGAACCATATAGTGATATTCAAATCCTAAACTTTGAATCCTATGATGGCACCTATGGTTTTATCTATACCATCTTTTATCCGAACTTTTTAAGTGCTGATGAAGTTCAAAAATTACGGAATATGATTGAGTTCTTTGATTCTACGAATAATCCGGAGTTTAAACTACAGCAACATGTTGTGTTTCCAGAGAGTCGCTAACTAGAAAAGTAAATACAACTAATCTGCTATCTTAAGATACACAAACAGCCAGTACCGCAATCGCAGTACTGGCTGTTTGTATGTGTAGTGTATTCTATTCTGTTATTATACAACTATTTAGAATTTTTGAGGTCTCTATTTTGTCTTGCCTTGTTTTTCATGTTGTTCTACAAGAGCAAGGAATTCTTTAAAGTTATTAATTTTAACGGCTTGCCATGTACCATCATCAAGTTTTTTCATAGCAAGGTTAAATGTTACGTCTTGATTAAGTTCTTTGGAATTAAATGTAACAGGCACAACAGCGCTATTACCATCAACAGTGGCAGAACCAATGCTTTTGAACTCAAGATCTTTAATACCAGTTTTTTCTTTCATTTCATCAGCTGCTTGTTTTTCACGGGCATTTTGATTTGAATCTTCAGGTTGCTTTGCAATGGCATTGTAAATTTCATTACTCAAAATAGGCACAATCTTAGGTTTCAAACCTTGGAACATCACCTCAGCAAGGCCTTTAAGTGGGTTGTCTTTAATTTCAGGATCTTCCAGTTGCATAGCCACAACATCATCATAACCTGAACCGATGATAGAATCTACATCGACATGTTTTTTGAAAGCATTCACATCGTGTTTTTCTACGGCTTCACGAGCAAGATTCAAGGAATAGACCGGTGTTTTTGTAAAGTACAAGAAATACCAACCTAGAGCAATAGCCACAATGGCTACAAGTACGGCAATGATAATCTTCTTTTTAGACATAAAGGTCTCCTCTCATAAAATAAGCACAATCTTATTAGCATAAGTATACTATGCAAATAAGGCTGTGCCTATAATTTATAAAATATATACTATCTTAATTTTTGTAGTGCCAATTTAATTTCTTGAAGTTCAGCACGTAAATCCGCATTATCAGCTTGTAAGTCCTTAATTTGTTGTGCCATTTCAAAGCGGCTCATTTTTAAGCTAGGGTCTTGGTATCCTAATTTGAAAGATGCACCAAGATTGAAGGTACTTTCACTACCTAAAGCAACGCCAAGATGAACCATCGTATTTTCATTTGGTTGATAAGACGTACCAATAGCGCCAGCCGTTGTATTTTTATAATGTCCTACACTAGTTGCAAAGGACCATTTATCATTTGGATTGTAGTCCAAATAATGCAAGCCAGATAAAGCAGCCGTTGCGGCCCCAGCCTTATTAATCTTACGGTCCACATTAGCCATGACATTATTAATACGACTAGTAGCATCACGTAATTGACTCACATTAACAGCATCTGTATCCGCCTCTCCAGCAGCTACATCATGCATTTGCATATTCCCTGCATGAATACCAGCCTCACCATCATAAGTCAGCATAAGGCCATTTGGTTGACCATCACTAACAGTTATACCGGTAGTATTAACCTGTGTAGAATATATCTTCACAATACTTGGATCTGGATTTGTATCTGGATCTGGCGCCATTGAAGTAGCAGCCGCTCTATCAGAAATTACTAATCCACTACTGTCAAAACGCATACCACTTTGTTGATTCGATACATCTAAACTACCAGATGTAATAATGGTACGCTCATTACTTTCATCTGGAAAATTTTCATTAAGCATAATTTGATTTCTTGAAATAGTGGTACCATCAAATGATTGCCCAGCTGATTGAGTCCCAACGCTAATCGTCTCAGTGCCCACATCTACGGATGCACCGATAACATTGATGCTACAAACAGACATCATAGCTGCTAACACTAATAATCTATTATTCATGATAACTCTCCCTCTAACCTACATGGTCTAACACACACAAATAACCCTTATAGATTCTTATTCATACATACTTATGAATATAGATAAATACTGAAAGAAATCTCATATTCCCCAATATAATTTCATTATAAGTACTACTTATTTTTACGTCAACGATGTATTTTCATTCTTTATTCATTTTTTCTTTCATTCTACTCACTATAATAAATAAGGGAGTAAATTATATTTTTTTACATCCATCAACACATTACTATTCCCATGCCGATTACGTTGGTATCGAATCAATACAACCTGATTCGTATATTTATTGAATACAAAAGATAAACCTTCGTTGTGATACCCTACGTATTCACCCACATAGTACCCAGTATATGTATCATATCCATGATAGATATCTCCATATGGTTCTGCTGGTCGTCCCCATTCAGTATCCTCAAGAAGCGGCCCATAAAGAGATTCTACTTCGCTTCGCGTCATACCTACCATAGCCCCTTTATTAGTTGCATACCCAGATTTTGTAATATATATCGTACTCGGTTGTGTACGCAAATCCCATAATGAAATAATAACCGATTGGTCAGCAGAGATATACATATCATGATAGGAATAACGATGATCCGCTAGCCATAAAGAATAATGGTAATAGTTTAAATAAGAATACATATCCGAATTAGATTCTAAACCGGCTAAAACGCCCGCATCATCAGTTTTAGCAAACGCAGTTTGCCCCATACAACCAATAATAAAAATAGAACTTAACAAGAGTTTTACAAATGAGTGTTTCAATAGAATCACCTCTTAAAGTTTGTAGCAATGGCCTTTTCGTTTATCTAGCTACCAAGCGGTAACGGAGGGCTATTTGCTTTTTGTAAGGCAAATAAGCGCCCCTTATTTCACAACTACATCATCAAATTGCATACCGTACACACGTTCATACAAGCGGTTAGCCAAAAGATATCCTGCAAAGCCAAAGTCTACAGGGGCCGTTGCCATCCGTCTATCTCTCGCTTCGCTTTGTGCATCATATCGGTTTCCATCTACATGGAACACTTTAAAATCAATAATAGTAGATGAAATTCCTGAATTCTTTTGTTTAGACAACCATAGATCTTTATACGATGCTAATTGATGGGCATCCAATTTCTTAATTAAATTGGCAAAGGACTGCTTTGTATTAAAGGTATAAAGAACCTGCTTTTCCTGAATCGTGTCACCAGCAGGCATGAGCACATACTGTGTGATGGTAATTTGCTTTGTTCCATTCGGCCCGTTAGAGGCCTTGATGGAATCCTTATCTATATAGGTGCCATCACCATTGCCGCTTTCACCAAAACCACGAAGCATTTCATAGTGGCTAGTATTTTGTAATTCCTGCATAGACATGCTATATGTTGGCACCACACAAGACAGTACCAATGCCATTGCTATATATAGTACTTTCATCATCAGCCTCATTTCACCACCACATCTTCAAAATGCATCCGATACGCTTCATAGAATAAAGTATCCGCTATATCATAACGCGTCGTATTCGGAGCCATGCGCAAAATAGCACGCGTAGAGGCTTTCACCTGAATCGGCAACGACTGAGCATCAAAAGAGAATACGCCTAATGGTTCCTCAGTTCCCACCATGCCTGTTTTCGTTTGTGCCGCATCAATAACCGTCGTCAACGAAGCACCGGCTTGTTTTGCATGATATACCTGACTCGCCAGCGACAAACGAGTGTCATAGGATACAATCCAGGAATCACTATAAATAACATGTTTCCGCGGTGATTGGTACGCATTGTATACCGTAGCTTTAATTTTATACATAGGTGGTGCATACTCTAATACCTCTATGGAACGCGTATCTAAATACCACGTAGTATGCTCATCCGCATTAGGACCATCAGGCGTTACCTCATACATCACCTTAAACTGTGGTGACGACTTGAGTTCCTGTATCGATATCGCTTGGCTAGGTATGGTGAAAGCTAACGTTACTGCGAACATTATAAAAATACGTTTTAACATAAAACTCTCCTCTTAGAGATTATAGTTATAAACACTATACCTCATTCATCTTAATTTGACGATATATCATAACCTTATTTTTTCTTATGTATTAAGTTTTGATGCATTGTATCTCTTAGCATCTTAGCGTTCCCAAAATCTAAATATTCCATTATATCGCGTAGTTCGATGTGATTATAGTTTGCTTTTCCATCTTCATAGGTAAGATATATATTGTATTCATACTGATCATCCTGTATCAATTGAATCATACGAGATTTTTTACCAGAATTATATTGATCCATAAGATAAGAAGGAATCCCATTATTCCACACCACTGCAGACTGAATCGGTACCTCTTGTAATAGAAGTGATGGAGATGCATAGAGATAGTCACGTAGAACACGATTACAATATGCCAATATCGGGCTTTCAGTATCAGTAACAGGACCTCTTTCAATAACGAATTCCATTCCATGCCCCTGATACACACGCTTATTTGAATTGGAATGATTCGTATCATTCGTTTTTAGCACCATGCCCTTTGGCACACGATACGTAATATTTTCCCATGTAATAAGATCGCTGATGCTATCCAATGTATCCAACGATTGCATAGAAGGAATCACAATATTTACCATTGCTGACTCTAAGTTCGTTACAACATCCGATTGACCAAACTTACTCAACGTAGCGATGTACGTATGATTTGGCTGGTCATCGAATATAACATGGGCAAGCATCATAGGATTATTATCGTTCTTTGATGATTCTGTTATTATCCAAGTTCCTGCTCGTATACCAGGATATATGAAAGTTCCTTTACGTCCAGCGCTACTTTCATTAAAAGCTTGTTCCGGCGTTTCCGTAGTACCAGAAAGCGAAGCCATTGCATAACGGTCTATGGCAAATGATGTAATATCCTCACGTTTTAAAGGGGTCACTATCCCCTCCACAGTCCTAATCGGAGCTGTCAGTTTAGCATTATACCCCTTTTCATGTAATAAAATGACCGTTGAATCATGGGAAAGCAAGTCCATATACCTAATATTAGCCTTCTTTAATGCATCAGCATTGGCTAGACTCATTCCAGGCTCACTTGCAACGTCGTCTATCTCTTTAAATCTGAGTTTTAGAGATTCCTTAATCTCAAAGTCAGGTACTTTACTAGTATTGCCATACCGATAATTCTGATATGCATTTCCTGGAATACTTGCATCTGCCCCTGGCACAGGCGGTTGTCCCTCGGGCACAGTGTATTGCGCCGCATTAATAGGCATGATAAAAGCTAACGCCATAGATACACCTAGCAATATCGTTTTTAGTTTCATACAACACCTCTCACACAACAATAGGCACGTTCTCTTATTGGTATAAGTATACTATATCCACGAGAATGTGCCTATTTTATATTCTATACGTCAATGCAACGATGCTAATGGAACACATAGCTCATCCAAGACACCAGTGCCTTCTTGTACTCTTCAATGGTAGAAAATTTCGGTGTATAGTTTGTTAACCACTCGGTTAGTGTAGGCTGTGTCGCCTCTGGGTCTACGGCAATTGGTAAATCCCAGATGTTACCATGTTTGCCTTCAAAGTAGCGCCATTTGTCTTGGGCAAAGCTCACCAAGGCATAAGCCTTATCATATTGCTCCTTCGCAAGGTCTAATTTGCCAAGGCTTTCATTAATCTGAGCCATAATACTATAATCCGATGCATTCCATGGATATCCTAATGCGGTACCGGCCCAGCCAAATTTATACTCCTCATCGATGAGGGTTTGTAAATTCCGCTTGTACATCTCGGCCCGTCGAATGTCGCCAAAATGGACGGCCAATTTCACCATATATTTGACGCATTCGAGGTACGCGTAATGATCCTGCGTATGACGCGCATAATTTGGATTGTCATAGGTCGCATCCCACAAGGTACCAAGTTCATCCCAGCACGCTTGGTCCATGTGATCTAGGTGAAAGTGCCATACAGCCTTGACCCACAATAGGAATACTGCATTCGTATAATTCCAATAATGATTGCCCTCTGTATACTCATCTTCCGCCTCATGACCATTCTCATTTAAGAGCACATGCATCTGGCTAATCCAGTCAAAACGCATGGAGAAGAGCGGTGGATACACAGTTTCAATATAGCGCTCATAACCAACGCGATTGTCCGTTTCTACATAAAAATGCAATAACGCAAATTGCAAATAGTCAAGGTCAAAGGCACTCGACGGATTTGCCAAGTTATTAATGAATGCATCCGAATAACTTTCATACTCTAATGGATCCTTTTCCTGAGCCTGAATCAACTCTTTGAATAGACTTTCAGCCTCACTACGCCCTGTGAAAGCATAGGCCAGCGCCCGATACCACTTGGACAGACGACCTACTTTCAACATATACTCGTACTGCCACGAATCCGGTGAAGAAATGTCCGCATGAGCGACCAAATCGTCAAGGAAATTCACGATAGGAATCACATTGTGGTACATGCGCTCGCAACGAATGGCGCGCTGACACGCATCTAGCGCACAATACACGTGGCAACATAATTCCACGTCCACCGTCGGCATATCATCCGCTTTATTCATGCCAAAGGGGTCATCAAATCTAAAGGAATCATCCGTATCAATCAAACCTTCTAGGCCAAATGAAGTATCCCTGCCAAACGGACGATTCATACTGAACGGATTGGAGTCATCCATTACCGATAAGAGCTCGTCACCCACCCCCACATACCGCTTGCGATACAGATCTTCGACGCGATCTACATAAGGAACGAGAACATCTAAATACTGCTTATATTGATGCACCTTCGGACGCAATTCGACGCCTAGATTCTCTGTTGAAAGTTCCCGAATCACGTGTGCCACAAGAGGAAATACCTGCTGTTCTTTCACATAACCGAGCACGCCATCATCATAAGTAGGCACCTGCTTTAGGGTACGACGAACCATCGTATATTGAATATTCCAACATTGCCGAATCAACGGATTCAGCCAACGTTCACACTCATCATAGACGCCAATAGCGGCCTCTTCAGAAGGTCCCATGTACATTTTATACATGGACTCACAAATATGTTGTAACAATCTATCCCTCGACAAAGCCTTAAGCGCGTCCGATTCTGTTTCTCCGTCCATAGCTTGCACCATATAGGCACCAAGCGCATCGGCAAGGAGTAAAAATTCAGAATGAACCTGTGTAGGCTCGGTCATTACGTAGTGATTCGGAACCGAAAAGGCATCAACACCTTCACTGAATATATCCTCATCCGCGGCCTTTATATCCTCCAAGGACTGTTGCAACACGCCGAGAGATAGAGGCGTTTCTATATGCTTAACGTCGGATAAATGGCCATACGTCCCCTCATCGGAAAACAAGGTCGTTATGAAATGACGTAGCATATTATCGAAAACATATTGCACTTCATCCTTAGGTGGGCGGCCCTTTTGAAATAATAACTTGCGACCTCTGTGGCTTTTATACAAGACATACACCTCATACTCACCCGTACGGGGTTTTTCTAATAGAGGCTGTCCGTTATACGTACCATAGCGGATAAATTCGGGCAAAGAAAACAAGAACGCACTGCGACACTCCTCAAAGGGCTTGCCCATCTCCTCACATACAGCCTTGACGAACGCGCGAATCCGCTGCCGTTCCAGCCCAACATGAGGACCATTGACAACCACATCGTCTTGCTCCTCATCATAAAATGGGATGATCCCACCTGTATTAAAATCCAAGCCAAGTAAAAACGTTGTCGTTTCCTTCCCCTCTATCGGCGGGAACAAGGACAGCCGGATAGCATTAAATATGCCCGTTGTGCTAATCGTAACGTGATGCATAGTACCTCCTATATAACAAAACTCTATCTATACTTATGATTCTAATCTATCTAATCAAATGCCTCTGTGATACCAAATGATGGATGCAAAACTGATATAAAACACCCACCATCTTATGCCGCCATGACAGACACGCCGTAATCCAATAGTCGCTGAATAACATCAGGGTCATCATCATAAAAACACAAATCTTCTGGCCCACATTGAAATAGTGAGCAAAAATCTTGAATGGCGTGAACCACATCTCCGGCGGACTTATCGCTAAACCGGATGGCCTTGTAATCCGTCACATTGTGAAAGTTCAACAGCAACCGCACTCGTTCTGGATCAGCGGCGGTCCACAAAGCGCAATACTCGCTACCTTGGGTAATCAGTAAATGCGCCATTGCAAGGTTAATCGTGGTTTGTTCCAAATGGGTGCGCACATAAGCTTGCTTATGGGATGTGATAAATCCTAATTCTTGGTCTGTGAGCTGTGGATACCAGCTGCGCACCACATCCCGCGTAATGCGGTCCGGTATAACAGTACGTGGTTCTAGTCCCACCTGGGCCAAGGCGTACACATAACCGGCTGTATTTAATTGATTGGTAAACACTAATGTATTGTCTACATCGACGATGTGAAACATAGAGCCTCCCCTATCAAACTATACCTATTACTTCTAACTGTTTCGTAATGATGCGGACATCATAATCACAACAGCCAACTACTATAGAACTTAAAACAGTGTGTCTGCCAGTTCCAGCGCTGGGTTCACTAATTGAACGATATCCTCGACAGTGACTGCCAATGTATCTGCTTTTCCCTTCGCCACTACAAGTTGCCGCGCTTGTTGCGATGCTAGTAAGCTACGATTTAACTTCATATCCCGTGCATTGTCATCGGTGGCAGCATTATACATGGCACATGACATATGACCATATTTGCTAGCCTTTGCCATCGCATGACGGGAACCGCTATCCCCATCACGACCTTCATAGCTAGCAATGAGGATAACCGCCTTAGCAAATAAGGCTTGCAATCGATCTCGTTCTACAAAGCGGTTGATGGCTTCATGACGACTATGTGGTTCATCGCAGTACTCAGTAATAATAAGGCCACCCGTTGCAACAATACTCTCTGCCATATCGCGGTGAGCAGCAGGGAATATGGAATTCAAAGGTGATGGCAAAATGGCAACGGTTTTTCCACCACAATCCATGCATACCGTATGGGCAATGCCATCGCAGCCCTTAGCGAGGCCACTCACGATATGTTGGTTGTAATGGACTAGTTGCTCAACAATCTTGCTTTCACGGGCCACCTGCTCATCAGTAGGCGTCGTATACCCGATGACCGCCACATTCCGGTTCAAATCGCCAAGCAGATTAAGGTCGCCCTTGTAGAACAAGAGATAGGGCCGGTCGCCATTGGGTGCGCTGGTGTTCACGATGGGAAAATCCGCATCAAAGCAGCACACGGCGCCATCCATCCAGTCCATATCGTCCATCGCCACGGATAAGCTGTGCACCGCCTCATCAATGTGAGGAATGTCGTCCATCATGGCGAGGAATTCATCGGCTGTTTTCCACGTATTGTGAAAGCTAGCTCTCGATTTAATCTGATTGGTGGCTTGTTGAACAGCCCAAATTTTCAAAGCTATAGGTGAAATGTTCATATTATGCTCCTCTTTTATACGCATTTCGATTGGTATAGGCTACGGCGTAGAAAACAACGCGCGCCGCACCAGCATCGTACAATGCTTGAATACAATCTTCGTCAACATTGACTGTTTTTGTATAAATATCATCGATTAAAATAACCGTTCTACCCTTGATGGACTTGTTCTGGATATCGCAAGTATCCTTGGTAATCCCTGGGTACGGCTCACTACCAGTATTCTCAAAATTAGACACAGGCTTACGCAAGTGCGTCATCTTGGTGCTAGTATGGCGGAAGATAAAATCCGTACCATCAATGACTGGTAAATTATTATCCCACAAGGCTTTCACAGTAGTCCGCACAGCAGCCTTAAACCCGAGTTGCCAATTGCACATGCCCGACTTGGACCGTGGCACCGCCATGAGAATGGCCGTATCCAAACCTTCAGCATCCATGACCTGTGGAATATCCTGTATCATTAACGCTGCGGCTTGCCTAGAGGCGGCTCGCAACATATCTGGATGTGTAGAAACAAATATATTTTTCAACGTGTTTAAATAATCCGGATTGCCTGGTTGCCCGTACCCTACATAATATAGGTGAAAGTAACCGGTACAATCATGGGATAAAAAACCATTTTTCTGAATCGTAAATTGTTCCATAACGAACCTCCGTGTATAAAAACTCATATAACTCATGTAATACAAACAACATACTAGGCTAGGCCCATTGGAAGAAACCAGCTCACCATCTGCACGATTCATGTTCTATCAGAAAGGAGTCTATTATTATTTCTTATTCAAAGGAGGTATATCATGCTACTGATTTACAACCAATGGACTTAACTTGTGAGTTCATTATACGGAGATTCTCTATGGGGAGATAATCAAAAAAACTAGGAACAAAAAAAGAGCCGTTTTAAAACAGCTCAGAATGTATATCCTGCATACTTAATGACAGAACATATAATAATATAAACAAGGACATTCTTGTTCATCTATGTTTGACGATGAATGAAACCGTCGTTATAATATAAGAAGATAGTCAGACGAGTAGTTGCGTCAGGCTCATCTCGGAAAACATAAACTATTAGGAAATGGCCTTTCTATTATCGATTTTTCAGATAACGAAAGGCTATTTCTCTTTTTTCTAGACAAAACCCTATTAATATCCCACCAATAACGACTGTGATCATCTATATTTGACGATGAATGAAACCGTCGTTATAATATAAGAAGATAGTCAGACGAGTGGATACGTCAGGCTCATCTCGAAATCTATAAAATATTAGGAAATGGCCTTTCAGTTATCGAATTATCAAAGATAACGAAGGGCTATTTGTCTTTTCCTAGACAAATAAGCGCTATTAACGCCCCAAAGGCGATAACCACGGTCATCACCTGTAATAGGAGCATAATGATTTCATAATCACTCATAGGCTTACCCCTCCCTTCAATAATGAAGAGAGGCCCAACCTCGTCCAACTATCTTATGTTAATTATATACCAAACAAATATACGATACAATAAGCATCGTATTATAGAGATTTATAGATGAAAACTCTACCTTAGGAGATCTAGGGTAGAGTTTTTTGTGTTTGTGGCAATATAACAAGCCCACACCTTCGCCAGTGTGAGCCTGTAAATCTATTATAAATTTAATACAAAAAACCACCTATATATATAGGTGGTCTAATATCCTAAACTTGCAAATATTTCTTTAATTTTTTTATTTGTTTCAATTTTTTTTAAGTGTTCTTCCTCTTTAGAATACATTTTAGGTTGCTGCATTAATTCTTCAAATTCACTCGGAGTAAAATCGATATAATCTAATAACATTTCATTATTCACGTTTTTCATATATTAACCTCCTCTTTTTATGTAAATCTTTCAATGCTATATCAGACGCCCTATGTAAAGCATAAGTTTCTTTATATATATTAGTTTCAATACTGCAATCAGTAAGTACTTTCACTCTATCCTTTTCGTTTCCCCTTCCCTTTGGTCAGGGACTAGAGATGTGCGGTCCTCATCGTCTCTTCACGCCTCTGCTGCCTCGCCCCCTTCGTCGCATACCGTAAACGGTAAGTACTGTTGCAACCAGATGTTAAAGGCTATAAAAAAGCTGAGTTTAAAGAGTTTCAATACCGTAAACGGTACGTACTGTTGCAACTGAAACGAAATGATGGCTTGCATCAATTAGTATGGTTTCAATACCGTAAACGGTAAGTACTGTTGCAACCTTTTTGAATGTCCCGATGTTCTTCCAGCCATATGGCGTTTCAATACCGTAAACGGTAAGTACTGTTGCAACCAAAGAAGGAGCGATGACGAGATCGCTAGTGCGTGATATCGTTTCAATACCGTAAACGGTAAGTACTGTTGCAACTCTCTTGTTGATGACAAAACAAGAGTCTGGTGTAATACTACCGTTTCAATACCGTAAACGGTAAGTACTGTTGCAACGTAACTACGTCTTCAATCAAACTGGCGAAGGTAAAGTTTCAATACCGTAAACGGTAAGTACTGTTGCAACCCTCAAAAATTTTAATGGGTATTCTGTAGAAACAAAAGTTTCAATACCGTAAACGGTAAGTACTGTTGCAACGCTAAATTGTTATTTCCCATTATCGTTACCATAGTTAGTTTCAATACCGTAAACGGTAAGTACTGTTGCAACCGATGGCCTATTTGTTCTTGCTTCTGGCAGCAATAAGTTTCAATACCGTAAACGGTAAGTACTGTTGCAACTTTATAGCATTCAATTGTTACAGAAGAACCTTTGTAGAGTTTCAATACCGTAAACGGTAAGTACTGTTGCAACCTGTAGGTAACAAAATTATTGGCGAATATGCTATTGTTTCAATACCGTAAACGGTAAGTACTGTTGCAACAGTCTTTAGGGACTCCATTCTTTATTAAGGATGAGTTGGTGTTAGTTTCAATACCGTAAACGGTAAGTACTGTTGCAACGGCTTGCAGGGTACAATAAACGTACCAATTAGTTATAAGCACGTTTCAATACCGTAAACGGTAAGTACTGTTGCAACGTTCCAAATCTCCTAAATTGCAACCAGTCCGCAAGTTTCAATACCGTAAACGGTAAGTACTGTTGCAACAAGCAAAGACCGAACGCATCTTTATCTAAGTCACTGCGTTTCAATACCGTAAACGGTAAGTACTGTTGCAACGTAATACCGTTGCTGAACGGCGTCCCCTGTTGGTTCAGTTTCAATACCGTAAACGGTAAGTACTGTTGCAACAATTTGGGCTTGGCGTTTCACCTCCTTCCATGCCCAGTAAGGTTTCAATACCGTAAACGGTAAGTACTGTTGCAACCATCAAAAGGATCTTATCACAATGGATACGAAGATGGGTATAGTTTCAATACCGTAAACGGTAAGTACTGTTGCAACCAGCTTGAAGAGCAAAATCAAATTAACGATATTACTGTTTCAATACCGTAAACGGTAAGTACTGTTGCAACTGGCCAACAATGTGGCTATCCCACTACCTAAATGGTAGGTTTCAATACCGTAAACGGTAAGTACTGTTGCAACACCCTGATTTTCCTGTTATTATGCCGTTATCTGATGGCGTTTCAATACCGTAAACGGTAAGTACTGTTGCAACAATAAAATCGTCTTACATGATTTTACCTCCTATAAGTATATAGTTTCAATACCGTAAACGGTAAGTACTGTTGCAACCAGTCGTGATTCTGCCGTAGAGATATGGCGTTATTTTAAAGTTTCAATACCGTAAACGGTAAGTACTGTTGCAACTGCACGCAATATCTTTTCCATTAAAAGCTTTGATGGTTTCAATACCGTAAACGGTAAGTACTGTTGCAACGAACTCGGACATCAATTATGATATTCGAGAGGCTGCGTTTCAATACCGTAAACGGTAAGTACTGTTGCAACCTACAGTAAATGGATCCTATGAATTATTCGTTAGAGGAAAGTTTCAATACCGTAAACGGTAAGTACTGTTGCAACAAACAAATATAAAGTTGCTATAGTTTATAGTCATACAGTTTCAATACCGTAAACGGTAAGTACTGTTGCAACTATCGCCAAAAACATTACGAAGAAGTTAAAAGATCTTAAAGGTTTCAATACCGTAAACGGTAAGTACTGTTGCAACTGTATTAAGGCGAGAAAGGTCGGACGCGATGATTTCGCATTGTTTCAATACCGTAAACGGTAAGTACTGTTGCAACAGTTGTGGTATGGCTGACTAATGGACAGGTGCTGGTAAGAGAGTTTCAATACCGTAAACGGTAAGTACTGTTGCAACTTTCTTTGAGCGGATCATATACATCCGCCTTGTGGACGTTTCAATACCGTAAACGGTAAGTACTGTTGCAACAGCAGGCCTTACAAAGCCAGTATTCATGGGGCTTAAAAACAGGTTTTGGAAAACCTCACACCGTAAACGGTCAAAACGTGCTCCCATTTGATTCACAAGGCCTATGAATATAGATAAACACTGGAAGAAAATGATTTTTTCTTAAGATACAGTTATTATAAGGTTTTATAGATTTTACGTCAATAATTTAATTCATTTTCCATTCATTTATTTTCAGAGATATGATTGCAGTAACGTACCCCATTTTTTATCTATGTAAATCTCAAAGCTAGTATGTGTCAAAATAAAATAGATTAAGCCTACCAGCTAAAGCACCATGGCATCCGCCACAAGGGCGGTTCCGATCAAAGGGTCTGTGTATTGTATACCGTTACGCTGTAACGATATGGGTCGCGGAGGTAACGACCATGCTACATGATGCTCTAACTCGTAGGCTTAACTTGTGACTTTATTATACAGAGCTTTCACCTAATACAATAATCAAAAAAACTAGGAATTAAAAAGAAATCTGTTGGATACCAAAATCAATAACCAGCAGATTTCTTTAATTGGAAGATACTATATATCCAGACCTATCAAAAGTCCAAATATATTTACATATCATCTCTAAACTAAGAATCTATTATTTCGTGTGCAATGTCACCCTCACTTGCCCCAATCCTTGACTAGACAATCGACCTACACCACAGTGTTGACCAAATGTTGCCAAAATCGTGATGAGCTGTCGTTCTTCGTCATTTAGTTTGGACAGATTGAATGTAAAGCCACCCACAAATCCGGTAATGCCTCGATCACGACCAAAATACACGCGTTTAGTTTGCCCTTTCCAATCGGTTAGGACGATGCGTTCGCACAGTTCTTTAATGCGTGCTTTGTCCAAGGATTGGTCCTCATCGCCAGCATTCCACTTATCCACTATGGATGCAAAGATAAGCTCCACCGTAGGGAATGTAATATCTCCATAGGTCCCGTTAAACGATGTAGGTGTAACAAAATCGATTTCCACCCTTTTTGTTAGCTTCCCTGTAAGGCACCGCTCTACCAATGTTAATGTATTCTCCACCGATAAAGGAAGATCAAAGGGTGCCTCATATTGCACATCCACAGCCATTGCCTCAAGTAGTCCAATTTGTAAGGATAGTGGTTGTGGTATCTCTTCGAGAATATACCACAACTCACGATGCCACACACGGATTCGTAAGTAAACCATATCCCCTTTTTGGATTGTAGCATCACGGCGTTTTCTGCCATATTGCAATGATACAGTAAATGGTTTGATGCCCGATAAGTCATGCCAATATGTACCTGCCCCTTCATCAATAGAACCGATGAGAGAAAATACGGCTGCATGGAGAAATCGGCCTGGAAATTCAGGCAATTTGCATGAGTTCTTAGCCTTAAGGGCTAATGTTACAGTACCTAACATTATTTAGACCACTTTTCGATGAAGGATTTAGGCATATCGAGTTTACTGCGGTATTTAATGCGTTCATCCATCTTATTATTTTTGATTGTCATCATGGAAATACCTTCGTTCCAATTCTTAGCAGCATGTGGACCATTAGCGATATTCCAATCCATCATCATATACAAATCTTCGAGCATTGCATTGTATGCTGGTTTGTCAGCACCTAGCACATCATCGCAATACGTTGTAAACGCGTCTACATAGTCTTTGCTATCCATTGTGCTTTTTCCAGTATTCCATACATCATGTTCAAACAAGACAGAGTAACGGCTAGTATTATCAAAAATCGTTACGTCTGTATCGAGTTTAACGCTACCGAAACCGATGGATTTGCCCATACCGAGTTTATAGTACGTCCGACGTTGGCCACCAGAATATTGATCTAAGTTAAGGGTCATGAGCAACGCACCAAGTTCTACATCACTAAGACGTTCAAAATGGATGCGACTTGTGAAAGTCACCCCTACATCGACAGGACGAATTTTGCGTGTTCCTTTAATCTCTTTTTCTTCGGCTGTACGCGTCCAGTTCTTCGCCTTTGCAAGTGGTTGATGCCAATACATTTTATACCCACGTAAGGACGCATGTTCATGCCCCCAGTGATTATATGTATTATGGTCATCCACGTTTTGATCCAAATAAAGTTGGAACGATGTTGGATTTGGTCCCATCAATGGATGTGGATAATCGGAAGGGCACATTTTAAGCGTACCTTGTACATGTGCATCAGAGAAGGATACACGACCAGCCCAATTATCACCATAACCAAAGACACTATCACATAAATCCACGCCATTATTGTGTTGTTCCAAGGAGTTTGGCAAATGAGCACTAATTTTTAAATCATACGCAATACGATAGTATCGTCCATGTCCAAAATGTTCTACTGTCCCACCCTTTTCGGTAAAGTAACAAGGTACGACAAATTTTACATCTGCAGAATGGGTATACTCTTTGGCTGCTTCACCAGATTTACCTATTTTCTTATCTAGTAAATCTAATGTGCCACGATTTTTGTCGTCTGCATAGCTGTCAATACAAGATTGATGAATTGGAATGCGTTTATCAAAATTACATGGTTTCGTAATACGCATAAATGTACGTTTACTACTCATTGCACCAACATGAATATTAACATACGTATGTGTCCAATCAATAGAAGGTGTTCGTTGTTTTGATAATAATGCCTTCTCAGCTTCATAGTAAATTTTCTTAGCAACACTTGGTACTGCATAATATTCATTATTTACCGTTTGAATGATAAAACCAGGTGTAGCTTTAGGTGTTGATAAACCAGCACTATTTTTTATTGGATTCATCATACGTGATGCATAATATTCTTTAAGCGGTTTAATAGCACTGGCAATATCACGAAAATATAAATATCTATCTTCAAAATCGCCTAATCCTGTACCGCGTTGGTACGGTCTAAAGCTACTAGCCGTTACGATTTTAAAGATTTCTTTTACCATGCCCTTAAGGCTAGATCCTGGGATGGTTGGGTTATTTTGACCACCGTAGAATTCGAGAGGCGTTGTATCCTCTTGTTTCGATGGACCACCGATGAATAATGGTGTTTCCGTCGTAATAGTGAGGTCAATATATCCAGTATGTGTACCCGTTTGCGTAACATGGTCGCGGTATGCATCCATAACATCCTTTGTAACACCTTCAAAATTCCCATCATAGAATTCGGCAGGAATCACATGGCTTGGCAAACGCACGAAATTATACGATGCGCTGGCAGGTGTAGACGGATATCGGCTATTGCCATTACTTCTAGCACCGCTATTACCATAAGAATTATTGTAACCGCCAGAACGGCCTTGACCACTACGACCACCGCCGCGTGGTTCCGTCGCCTTTTTAATATCAAAATCGGGACCATTTACACGTTGAAAGAAGGCGGCACTAGCCGCATGTTTATTCTTTGCTTTCTTAGCCATACTACGCCTCCTTATCTACGATGCTCACATACCGGTAATCGGTATAGCTCGCTTGATGGTTATCTAAATAGCCAATGTAATTGCGCGTTGTTAAATAGCAATACTGTTTCGTTGCTGTTACAGGGATGATTTGTGAAAGCTTACGCCCTGTATCCACCAAATGGGTAAATCCTTCTATTTTGTGTAATTGGGCATAGCCCGCATCATTTTCGCCAATCATACGAGATGTGGAATCCACGTAGGATACGCTTTCACCAGATGCATCGGAAATGTAGCGATATCCTACGAAGCCATTTTGAACGGTAATACGCAATTCTTCTGTATCGTTAAAGATGCGCATATCTTGTAAATAGGCATTTTCAACTGTAGTGGAACCATCGGAGAATTGGAATGCACCATTCTTGTAATAGCCCCATTTTACTTCGTGAACATACCAGATAACAACGAGGCCATCGAGTTGCATATGTTCCTTCGCAACAGAAGCGATGTTCACATCTGCTAGGGCGCCACAGGTACCGCTAGTTTTTGTATATACGCCTTTATGGCGTTGTAATTCTTTACTCATGGCAACCTCCTTAGCCGTTTACAGTTTCCTTAATACATTGTTGCAGAGCCATCACTAGGTTTTCAAGATGAGCAGCCTCACCAGATGTTACCTTGCCGTTGCCGTCAATAATGTAGCTTTCACCATGATACTGAACGGTAACAGATTTGCCTTGCACACGGCCATAACCGATCGTACGATTTGCGCCCAATGTAACTTGACCCGTCATGAGGTCCTTCACGAGAAGCATGACAAGACCGGCCTCTGCATCGTTACAGTTTTTAACAGTCATGCGCAATGGGAATGTCACAGCATCGCCCTTAGTATTGCGCACCGGATGGTCTTGGAACAAGGCGCCATTCATGGCACCACCGGTGAAACGATCCACGCGGATTCGAGGTTGTTCCTCTTGGTTGAACTGTTTATCAAAGTAGATTTCATCTACCATGACACGGCCCTTGCGACTGTCCTTATCATCATCATTACTATAGCCAAAGAGGGTATTGACGAGTTCATCATTCGATCCGAGAGCTTGGAGAATGCGACCACATTGGTGACGCAATACCCCTTTAACGGATGTACCAGGAACGAAAAGCGCTACGGATTTATCTTCCCAGGCGTCTTCAAAGATGGATTTAATAAGCACTGTATCTTCTAGATACGCATCCATATTGATGACTAAATCGCGGTCAGCTACGAGGGCTTGCTTAGGAATGACTACGGAAGCACCAGATTTTCCAGTTAACCACGCTTTCACATGATCTGGTTTTGTAAAGTCATAGTGTTCTAAGGCAATATCCTTACAGGCAACGCGACCAAAACCATTCACCGTACGAGCGCCGATAGCGATACCGTGTTGCAGAGCATTCGCCAAGGCAGCGAGGGCCTTTTCAATTCTCGCGCCTTGTTGTTCGTGGCAACGACGGATGACACAGTCGATACGCAATTGGCCGGTAGCACCGGATTCAATAACCTCAAAATCATATTTAGCGCCATCTACGGTAACGCCACGCACATCATCGATGCGAATGCCATCACGTACGACGATATTCGTATTCTCTAAAGGAATGTCGTTGATTTGCAACGCACTTTGGGTTCCCTTATCATCGATGGAGCCGAATAGCACCAGTTCCGCATCAGGTACAAGACCTTGCAAGGCTTGGCGCAATACGCCGGCCAAGGATGTGCCAGGAATGAATGGTTGCCCATCATGGTAGGTCACCACGATATCATCAACCGTATCGTTTAATATATCATTGCTCACACCAGCCCGAATAATAAGTGGACTTGTGAGTTTGACAGTACCAGTTAGAGTGTACCGTCCTATAATACTTGCAGAGTTTAACATACGACGGTCCTCCTTATTTAACTTTTCTAATATGTCTAAAGAAATACAACCAATATTCGTAAGCCACAGTATCTGCTAATTTCCCTGCATCAAGGCCCGCCATATCGATCAGTTCTGTTGGAATCTCGTAATAGGAACCGCTCGTACCGGATTTAGCTAAGCACGCATTCACTAACAATTTCGCATCAAAATCGATGATATAATCCATCAAGTTGACACGTTTCGCTTCACTGCGTGTGTACGCATGTTCCAATTGGAATTCACGCAAATTCTTTTCAAGCACCTTTTTATCAGCCTTAGTTTGGGCTACAAAGTCTTGCAATTGGCGATGGCCTGTGGCATGTTCTGTACCGAGTTCGGCCAACAACACAGAGGCGAAATGCTTGGAGATGCCACGAGCGTCCATGGTCCGCTTAATATAGGTATCCACATCATGAGCCGCATGTAACCGTGCATTCAAAATGATTTGTTTTTCCAATACCTTCTTCGCAATACGACGCGTTGGTTTATGTAAGGACGTAAGCATTTCTGCTTTTGCCTTACCTAATGGCACCATCGTACCTTCCAATGGTGTCCAAATACGACCTTGACCATAACCTTCTTGTACGCGAGCACCCATACCGTTATATAAGATAAGTTGCAATGCGGCTATATCATCAGTAGACCAGCCAGAGGCTTTCACCAATTCTACTACACTGCCTGCAGAAGCAGCTGATTCAGCACTGCTACGAACGCCCCAGATGCTATTGAAGTTTTGTTCCTCTTGGTACGATGCGAACACACCGCCGATGGTGATGTCAGAACCAATGGATGCCACCGTACGACCCACTACATCATGAATGGATGCCGTGCCGAGTAACAATGGCGTATGCAAACGTACATATACGGTATTGCCTTCACTCGTTGCCGTTGGCACAGGCGTAATATCGCCAATCGTCACGGTACAATGACCATATTCCGTACGACGAGAACGGCCGATATGACAATCTAAGCTCTTAGGGAATTCGCGAACGAAGGATTCCAAGGCCTCTTTAGGACCTACCACGGATCCTACGAACACTTGATTTGGTTCCAAATATTCATAGTTGAAAATCGTGCCATCACTGCTACGGCCTTGTACACGTTCTTGTTCAGATGAGCGAGACATGTGCAATTTGATGGCTGTTTCCACAGAAACGGGGCTACATTCTTTACCGTCCAATACGATAAATCCCTTTACGCCTTTAAAGCCAAGAAGATTTTGTTTTTCTGGTACATCATATTCCCGTTTTGCATAAAACGAATCGACTACCGTGTTAGATGCAAACTTAGTTTCTTTAGCGGCATTCTTATTTTTTTGCAAGCTCAATGGCGCCGGGAAGGATGTGCCCTTCACCGTATCTTTGTAGGCGGACACGAAACGTAAATCGCCATAGAACAAGTCCATAAAATCCTTGTTCGTATGCGCTGTTTTGCCAAGGTTATGAGATGTAATAAACTGAGTGGCAAATAGGCCGCGTAAAATACGTCCATCAATAGATCCGCGCGTAGCGGTCAACACGCCTGCCGTAGAAGAATTGGCAATGAGCGTTGGGGATTGTATAGTGACCGTAATATTTACTTGTTCCATAGTTTACCCCCTATTGTATCTACATCAAATGCTTTGTCATCGATTTTGCATACCACTTGACCGAATCCACGGTTTCGCTTACCGCCGATGCCCGTCATATTGCGAACGGCACAGCTCAAAATGTAGCGGTCCGTATCCGTCATAGCCTCTACATCGATGTGGCCTTTGAAGGTAAGGCCTTTGTTAAGCACGCGAGAGTTGTGCAAAGTTCCTTCCATAGCGGTTCCTGTCGTTTGGTCGATAGATGTGTAATACCGCATAGATGTGTATTCTTCGAGAACGCGGTCCTTCGTAAATACTGTTGGATATTGTTCCTCTAGTTGCGCCAATTCACGAGATACCACGTCATAATCTGAAATAGTCAAATTTGAGATGGACAATCTAGGTTCATCCGCAATGCCTTCTAGACGGTTAAATAGGACTTTCACATCATCCGTCGTGAACGCCGTCATCTTAGCGGTTTCCATCATTTCCGCCACCTCAAGGGCGCTTTCATATAACACACCGCGCACCCGTTTCGCCGGAATGAAAGGAATTCCGTAACGGTCATGAACGATGGTGCTGTCCGTATTCACGTCGCCTTGGCCGGACATCAGCATGGTTGGCGACAATAATTGTATGGTTAATGTGTACATATACTTACTCCAATCCAGGCAATACATAATCCATCAATTCAATGGCATCCGTATACGGTGTGCGCATATGGCCGTCAATCTTGGCCCATAGCTTGTCTGTGAAAGCTTCCCAGCCGGCTACATTCGGCAATGATGCCCCTGTATTGCGCAATTGTTCAAGGAATACGGTCCACATATGTTCATTATCTTGCAATACGGAACGCAATTCTTTCACCTTGTTATGAGCCATCACCTTGCCGGCGTTGAATTGAGCTGTACAATCCAATACTTGAGGCAATCCTTCTATATCACCAGAGGCTACGGATTCTGTACGTCCGTATACACGGTATGGACCAAAGTGCATATTGCCTGTTAAGCTACTATATTCATTGGCAAAGAATTGTTCCAATGTTGGCGCTGTTTCTCCGTGTAGGAAGGCAAAGTCCATCCAGCAGGATTCTGAAATTGTATGGGATTCATTGTATGCACGCATCTTGGATTTTGCACTATCGCAGAGCTGTTCCGCCATTTCGTAGCCTCTAAAGAATGGGTACGATGTAGGAATGACCGCAACACCTGCACAAGATGCAATGGACATACCATCGGCGTCACTCAATAATTGTTGCATCAAGAATTGTGACGTTTGCACCGCAATACGAGCATTACAGATGAATGTAATATCATCACCACCTACGATGATAGGACGAATTGGCATCATATTTGGTTTCAATTCCAATTCTGTATCTAGCACATCATAGTGATCGATAATCCATTCTACTGTGGCCTTAAAGCTAGCCAATGTTTTTTCATGAACTCGTTTGGACAAAGCGCTGCGTTCTTCCAATGTTTTGCAGGCTCTGAAATGAGCCCCCATATTGTTACCGTCAATATGAACGATAGCAATGTCGTTGATACCCGTTTTGCTATTGTCTGTCGATTGATTTTGACCCAAATCTTCGAGTTCAGAGGGGAATACCCAGTCCGTATCTTCTGTACCGAATAGGTCGAGGCTCAATCGTTTATTGGCTGCGTCAAAGGCGTTGAATTTAGCAGAAAAGGACGTAGATACAAGGCGTTTTTCGCCTATTTGTTCCGTTGTATCCGCTACATCACCGCTATAATCACAAATCGTCGTCAAGCCCGTATTGGCAGGTGTCACAATCGGATGTAGGGTATATTGATTCGTCTTTAATTGTGCATACAATACGCCTAAATCACTAGAGAACTTGTCCTTATCAAGGGTAATGGTTCCCGATGTAGCACCCACTTTGAGGGATGGGTATTTCGTCAACACCCAAGTGGTAAATTGCTTGATTATATCCGCTACGAGTGCTTCATGAGCTTCATCAATCAACACCAAAGCATTACCGCCGCCGATGTACGCCACATAGACAGGCGTTGGTAGTGCCGTAAGACTTTCACCACGGCCTAGCCAAGACGTCGTATCCGCCACCACCCCGAGATTCTTAATGACATCATCGCACAACACATTCTCAAATAATCGGTCCACAATATAGGAAGCCCCAACATTGGCCTTCAATTTATTGTTCGCGAAGATGTACTTTTGAATGGACTGCACATCAAACAAAATCGCATTTACTTGCATAGGCTCACTCCTTACCTATAAAATACAACACGGATTAGCGGCAATACTCGCGAAATTGAACAAACTGAAAGTTCACAATTTTCTCGTTCACCCCATCCCCGTAGGATTCTTCGACCACCCGTTCACTGGTGGCTGCCACAACGGTAATCCCGACGGCGAGCAATCGTTCCACTAAGGCGTGACAATAAATGAATTCCCCTTGGCAGAGCACCGCCGTTGGATGCAAGGCGATGATGCGCGCTGCATATTCTTGCGCCAACTGACTAATCTCTGCCGAAGATGCCATCGGATCAATCTGAGGGAAGGGCATGTCCATAATGACCCCATATTGACGCCCTCCAGCGAGCTGTGCATCCGACCAATACTGAGACGGATGATTCGTATGGTTGATAAACATGGGACCCCCTCTTTCATGAAATACGATACGCTAAACTTCATTTATACTTCATCTTAAATAATAGCAAATACTGAGAAAAAAATCACTTATAACCATACACTTTATGAAAGTTTTATGATTATGCAATATATACTATGGATTTCTACAGCCCATTAAGGGTTATAAAAACTCCTTCACCTCTGGTTCTTGAACCGGATCATGGCCGATATCCTTTAAAAAGGATATAAAATATTGTATTTCTTGTTGGATCCATTGACGTGGTGTAACACCAGCTAACCGCGTTGCAGTATGTGTCATGTAGTGTTCATACGTCTTTACCCACCCCTTATTCGAATCGCGAGATAAAAAGCAACCTCGCTCAGATATATCAAAATCGTCGAGATTCATCATATGCCGATTGAATACCTTCAAAATAAATCTATCGATAATCTCTTGTCGCAATAAATCCATCACATCGTATACAAGGCTATCCTTTCTATCGTTTGTACTATGTAATACACCGATACGCACATCAAGACCTGTAGATACTAGGTAGGCGCGCACCTCCCGTTCTAAAAATGAATAGCCATAGCTGAGCAATGCATTTACAGGATCCGTGCTAGGATGACGTTTACGCCCTGGAAAGGTCCAAGGTTCAGATAATATGGCTTGCCATACGGAAAAATATGTTCGTGACGCTAGTCCCTCTATACCGCGCAGCGCATCTACGGTCTTAGTTCTATCCACACGTTTTACCAAGGCCTGCATGGTATGACGTATCGATTCATAGTTTGGAATGTGTCGCGTTTTATTGTATTGATCAAGAATGGCTAATTGGGCTTTCACCTTGCGAAACACGATATATCGCGATGCCATGATGGCGAAATCGGGATTCGTAAAATGATTCACTTGCCACAATAATTTTCTAAGCGACGTATGCTCATCACCGAGGATGCCCATGAGTTCATATTTGTGGTCCACAAATTGTATGAGCGACCCTTGCTCAACCAAAGAGAACATGACCTGCGTTGAAATTTGCACTGTTCGCCCCACTACGAGATTATTTACGTTCGCCATAGGTAGCTGACGCAGGACCTCATGATTTTGTTCCAATACTAACAAGCCGCCATCTTGCTTAATCGATATGCCTGGCGTCATAACATATACGGTCTCAATCATCTCTACACCTCCTATACATACTCACTGTTAAATCATAATAACCTGTTCCTCGCGCACAGGAAGGTTCTCATCGTTGCACCATATGGGATTCTTTGCCGTATCTGATATGGAAACAATTAGCAGTCGCTTGGTCTCATCATTCCTTGTGAGAATCTCTAAATTCTTGATAATCGTCTCCACTCGCACATGCGCATGAACACAGAGGAACACGCTATATTGCACACGGTAACAAAATGATTCTAAATACTTAACTACCTTATTCCGGATTTTTGTATTCGAAAGGTCATAGGAAATTAAATATTGCATACAAACCTCCCAGTTGTAGTGCTAACACACTACTTATCGTCTTGCAGCATCTTCACAATTATGTATAGTATCCATATCCAACCAATAATAGCCAATAGTCCAGTCATAATACTCGCCTCCTATTTACACAATCATTTTTGATTCTGGTGGATCACCATATACATTTGCATCGCGGTCACCAGGCATGAGCGATAAGCCTATTTTCACAAGTATCATAATCTTGGCCAGTGTCGGTGTAAATATGGCTACGAAGGCAGCTATAACATATATAAAGGCCAAAAAGGTAGGTCCATTTAGATCATGAATACGACGCGAAGCCAAGGCTAGCTCACGACCGATGGCAAAGATGATAATGGCCCAACCGAGAACCCATAGTGCTTTTGTTATATAGTCAAAGCTCATTAGAACAGCGCCTATATAGCCTAGACCATATAGAGTAAGCAAATTCATGACATAGGATCTCCGATTCATGCGCCCTGATAAATACATCATTTCCTTCAATTCTTGCGTTACATTAGACATACTATACCTCACTTTTTCCCGCTCAATGATTTAGCAATTACGATTAAAACAGCCCAACAAATCAACATTTCAATACTCATCAAGACTAACACCTCCCGTCACATCAATCTCTTGTGTTGAACTCATTATACGAATCTTTGTGAAAGCTTGATAATCAGAAAAACTAGGAGTTATCGATCTCTGTATTAGTCCTTTTAACAACATGAGCCCCATATAGATACATACTGTAGCATCTATATGGGGCTCATCTATGTTCGATTTCATCGTTATAATAAATCATCAAATCCATCTAAACATAATATTTTGATTAGCAATGCGATTAGCCAGTCCATTATGTTATCCTCCGTCATCATCTACGAAACTGTGAAAGGCATCTGAGCCCATTGGAATCAACTCCTAACATCTGCAACTCTGTTATCTCTTTTGTTACTGTCAGTATAGCGGATATAAAGAGATATAACGATTCAAAAAAACTAGGAATTAAAAAAGCGCCTTACGGCGCAATGATAGTATAACTTACAAAACGGTCTATACCAAAACTCATGGTATCACAATACAACCAAATTCAGATTGTATTCTTTGCGTTAAGCAATCAATAATCTCTTGATCAGAATTTAGAATTTCTATTATAGCCATTATTAGAATTTCCTCATACCAAAATAGGCAAAAATAGTGAATATGCTGCAACTAATGAAGATAACAAAAAAGTGATTACCAATAATAACAGCGTTTCAATACCGCAAGCGGTAAGTGCTATTGCAATCTCTGAAATAGACAGAGCCGTGGCATTGATGCCAGACATGTTTCAATACCGTAAGCAGTAGGTACTATTACAATTACCATTACAGACGAAAACGGCATGAAACGTGTGTTTCAATACCACAAGTGGTAAATACTAGTGTAATTAATATGTGCCAAAACATTATTGATGGTGATAAGTTTCTATACCGCAGGCAGTAAGTACTATTATAATTCAAAGCATTCGGTAAAACAGCAGAATTTATGGATTAACAGTTTCAATACTGCAAGCGGTAAGTACTATTGTAATATTTACAAACTGGTGACTACATAGAAGTAAGTGGTCAACTGTATCAATACCGTAGACGGTAAATCTTATTGCAATATCGACTAGATGCAACAAGATTTTATGACTCTTTCTTATGCGTTTCAATACCGCAAGCGGTAAGTACTGTTGCAACTGAATATCGTTGAACGAGTAATTAAGAGCTTAGTAAGTTTCAATACCGCAAGCGGTAAGTACTGTTGCAACGCGTGCAAGCGAAGTTGCCGAAGGTGGACGTTACAAGTTTCAATACCGCAAGCGGTAAGTACTGTTGCAACGTTGCTATCTTTGGCAATCCATCTGGTCGTTTATTAGGTTTCAATACCGCAAGCGGTAAGTACTGTTGCAACTTCAGGACAAATGTATCAGCACGACTTTAACGAAGTTTCAATACCGCAAGCGGTAAGTACTGTTGCAACGTAGAAGTAGCAGGTACTAGCTACGTTGGCATGGGTTGTGGTTTCAATACCGCAAGCGGTAAGTACTGTTGCAACACAGCATTCGATCCAATCGACGATATGTTGAAGGGTATTCAGTTTCAATACCGCAAGCGGTAAGTACTGTTGCAACTACAAAGCGATTACAACTGCGGCAGAGAAAAATGAATTTGAAGTTTCAATACCGCAAGCGGTAAGTACTGTTGCAACTTCAGGACAAATGTATCAGCACGACTTTAACGAAGTTTCAATACCGCAAGCGGTAAGTACTGTTGCAACTATGGAAAAGTTTGTAAATTAGTCATTAGACTTTATTGTTTCAATACCGCAAGCGGTAAGTACTGTTGCAACTTGATTATTTTGACGGCAGTGCGTTGTTCAATTACCGCAAAGTTTCAATACCGCAAGCGGTAAGTACTGTTGCAACCCACAAGAAGGACATATATGATCCGCTTAAGGAACGTGTCTGGGTGGTTTCAATACCGCAAGCGGTAAGTACTGTTGCAACCAGAACAACAAAAAATGTTAGCAGGTTTCGCTTGCGCATTGTTTCAATACCGCAAGCGGTAAGTACTGTTGCAACGTGGACGGTGTATTTGATGTTCTTAAAGAACATAAAGGATAGTTTCAATACCGCAAGCGGTAAGTACTGTTGCAACGGGAGGTACGACCTGTCGAAAAGGCCGCTTTAGCGTTTCAATACCGCAAGCGGTAAGTACTGTTGCAACATGAAGGAATTCGCTGACCTATTGCCAGTAGCAGCAAGTCCGTTTCAATACCGCAAGCGGTAAGTACTGTTGCAACTGAACAAGAGGTCTTAAAAGTAATGAGTTTTACGTTTCAATACCGCAAGCGGTAAGTACTGTTGCAACTTGTTAAATTTTATTGCGGCATCGGTTTTAAAGATGTTGTCGTTTCAATACCGCAAGCGGTAAGTACTGTTGCAACGAAGGAGAATTCTTATTTTACGAAGGGGAACTTTCTGAAGTTTCAATACCGCAAGCGGTAAGTACTGTTGCAACGTTAAAAATCCTCAGGAAAAGTTGCCTTGGTATTATGCGGTGTTTCAATACCGCAAGCGGTAAGTACTGTTGCAACTGTGAAAGGAGGTGAAACGTTGAATGGCATCATCAAGGAGTTTCAATACCGCAAGCGGTAAGTACTGTTGCAACAAAAGGCGAAAGCCTTTGCCGCTTACGTTTCGGCATTGAGTTTCAATACCGCAAGCGGTAAGTACTGTTGCAACAGTGCTATAGTTTATAGTCATACAGCTGGACTAAGAGACTGTTTCAATACCGCAAGCGGTAAGTACTGTTGCAACTTACTTGAAGCAGCAAGTTACAGTGAGTTTATAGAGAACGTGTGTTTCAATACCGCAAGCGGTAAGTACTGTTGCAACTCAAAAACATTTCTTAGTTAGAGTAAAAGCTAATGGTGTAGTTTCAATACCGCAAGCGGTAAGTACTGTTGCAACAGATATTTGAAAGAGATTTCTTAGCTAAACATCTTAGTTTCAATACCGCAAGCGGTAAGTACTGTTGCAACGCGCAAGTTACGCCGTGAAAAAGGAGTGAATTTCAAGCCGTTTCAATACCGCAAGCGGTAAGTACTGTTGCAACTACGTCCATAAATCATGCATATATGATCCGCTCAAGGAAGTTTCAATACCGCAAGCGGTAAGTACTGTTGCAACGCAATATATGGCTTAGCTTTAGAAAAGGCTCCTTCAACTTTGAGTTTCAATACCGCAAGCGGTAAGTACTGTTGCAACTTATATAAAACTTTCTAGCCATAAAGGCTATGAAAAGTTTGTTTCAATACCGCAAGCGGTAAGTACTGTTGCAACTTTCTTCTGGTGGTTAACACCAGTGCAACCTAACCATTATGGTTTCAATACCGCAAGCGGTAAGTACTGTTGCAACCGAATTACGCCATATGTACCCAGGCAATATGCTTTTCGCGAGTTTCAATACCGCAAGCGGTAAGTACTGTTGCAACCGATAAAGTTGACTTGCTCACCGGAAAATTAACGTCAGTTTCAATACCGCAAGCGGTAAGTACTGTTGCAACAGCAGGCCTTACAAAGCCAGTATTCATGGGGCTTAAAAATAAGTTTTGGAAAACCTCACACCGTAAACGGTCAAAACACGCTCCCATTTGATCCACAAGGCCTATGGATATAGGTAAATACTGGAAGAAAATGATTTTTCTTAAGATACAGTCATTATAAGGGTTTCTGGATTTAACGTCAATATGTTATTTCATTTTCTTTTCACATTAAAACCCTCAATTAGCAGACAATAGTTGAGATTATGCCGATTTTTATAACTTTCACAAGACTAGAAAATGATAGAGCCCATAAAATGACCTATCCACAATAATCCATGGATAGGTCTACGGTATGTTCGCTATCGTTCAATATAATTAGTCCCCGTTAAATGACAGAAACATCCTCACTAGTATCGTCAGCTCGATGAATCGAATCAATGTCCACAGCTTGCCAGCCCCAACTATTCTTTTTCTTATTAAAGGAGCGAATAGCGGTCAATGATACGATGTCACCGTTCATCAATTGATGTTGTTCTACCAATTGTTTATCAATAAATACATTATGTTTCACTGTGAAAGCCACACCTGATCCGATAACTTTAATTTTTTCACCAAATTGTTTGATAAGAGTACTAGGAGCCTCTTGGTCGGTAATCTCACAAGATACGGCTTGGAATCCCGTAGTCCCATCAGGGCGTTCATAGGTGGTATAGATAACAGACACTACGTCCATTTCATAAATGGATGCCCCATCATCATAGTGATAAGTAAGCAATTTATCACCTTCAGCTACAATAAATGCCTTGTGTGCTTTTTCAGAAATGTAAGTAACTACACCAATGGCAGTTGGTAAGAATGTATTAAGCAACTTCGCTGCGGCCAAGCTATGGTCCTTATAAAATCCTGCATCAACGGCTGGGCTATCCGGCACATACCAGCTAGCATGCATATATTGATCGAGGGCTTCGCCTATTTTATGGCCTTCCTTCGTGCGATATGCATGCAACGCTTGGATTTCAGCACTCGCCACGTCATACTGACCTAACGCCACCAATTCTTGAATAAGGCCCAGTTTAGCACGCCCATTAAATTGTAAATCACATTGGTGCGTGAGCGACTTAGCATAACAAGATAATGCCATATCATGATCACTCGCCATAGTTTCTGCCAAACCATTCCAAAGCCAGAACGAACTGGGCTTAGATTGTAATAGGTGAAGAATGATATCTCGTGCTTTATCAGCTTCACCCACTAATAGGTATGCCTTTGCCAAGGACCATTGTAAGAAGAATGTATTTTCCGTCAAGGAACGCATCCGTTCTTCCGTGATATCACACAAATGATGAATAATATCCTTGTCTACATACCGATTGAGACTGTCCAAGGATTTTTTAAGGACCCGCATCACCAAGGATGGCCATTCGTGATGTTTCCCATCGCTGCCCACATACGGTGCCACCTGATAATCGCACTCTTCCAGCTTGTCAAAATCCATTTGTAATGCGTAATTGTACAATGCGATGTGACCTTCCACATTATCGATGGCCAATACCGTCCCCCAAATACAGCGTAATAACGATACCTCTTGTGAAATCTCTAACGAGAATAGTTCATCCAAACATCCTGTCACATGTTGGATGTTAATAGGTGCCTCCTTTGCCTTTTGCTGTAGTATCTTATATAAACACCATGCATAGGAGCGTTTGATTGTCACATCATCGGGGAACTCTGCATACAAGGCCTTCGCTTTTTCCGTAGCTTCTCGAATATTACCAGTATCCTTAAGCTGTTTAATAGCAGATAATTCCTTCATGGCGGGGCTACCTAAACGCAACGCGTATAACGTTTGTTTAAACAAGACCTCATCCGCTTCATCGATAGATAACTTTTGTAACTCGCCTTGGTACAACTCTACCTCGGCATCTTCATGCATCGCATTGGCCCGTTTGACAAGGTCAATTAAGCACCACGCACAAGCACGGATATCCCATGGCCCCGGATCTGGTTTCTCCATCAAGGTTTTCGCCATCGTATAGGCACGGTCGAGGTTCCCCTCTCGACGCGCCTCGAATACATCCTTGCTGGTAACTAGGCTTTCACCAATAACCCCATCATCATTGACAGGCATCCCATTGTGCATCGTCATGTTCTTGTCGTCGCTCATACCCACTAATTCTTCGTCCGTTACTTTCCAGTTTGTAAATGCCATATAAGCCTCCTCGAGAATAAATTCCCTTATCCATCACTAATTCCTTGTTCTATCTGTATCGTTAGTATAACCAGTAACGAGATGCATAACAGTTCAAAAAAACTAGGAATTAATCATGGTGGTATAGTAAACCTCTATATAAATACATTAAAATTTGATATAGTATTCATGAAAGTTTCATTTTTCAACAGAGGAGGACCTATGCCAAGTGTAACGAATTATCTAAAAAACGTTAAAAATATGCGTCTCTTCTTTCGTAGCTTAGCCATGGGCCTACATACGAGAAACACGGCACCAAAACGAGGCATCAAAAAGAGTTTACATGACGATTACTTAAAACGCCTTGCCTATTTCAATATGGGATCCAAGATTCGAGACACGCAAATCGGACGTACGCGTGTCCATACCATTGCCAAGCAAGATTTCTACTGGGGCCACAACTATTTAGCCGATTTGTACGCACTCTATGCAATGAAGCCTGAAATAATTATCCTAATTTTAGCTATAATCGATACTATCAGTAAATATACGAGCTGTACCATGACTGAGATATACGACCACATCAACGATGACCCGTATATATTACCGGCATACCAATCGTTTTTAGAGGAGAAATATAGAGATTCAAAAAAAATAATTCCAGATATTATCGAAAAGCAAACCCTAACACGGATTGTAAAAAAACTCATTACAATTGGTATTATTAAGGAAATTATACAAAAGAATACCTATATATATAGCTTAGTTTCAATCGGTCTTGAATCGTGTACACGACAAGAATTAGAACAGCTAAATCGTGCTGTTTTTATCTATAAAAATATAGCTCTTTTTAGCACTGCTGGACACACCTTACTAGCCAAACTACAATCGCTCACCTCCGATACATCCCTATTAGATGAACTGGAACAACCAGCACCACCTATCTACGAGTCACAATATGTATTTACCTATACCAATCCATTGCACGTCATCGATGAAACGATTCTATACACCTTGGCCGATGCCTTACATCACCATAAAATGGTTGAACTTAATTTCTGCAATAAACGTAGACCCAAAGTAATGGTTCGACCTGTGCGAATTGAATCGGATTATATAGGTAACCGCGATTACCTTATTGCCGTACATCATCATACACTCGTTACCTACCGGATTGATGCTATCAGTGCCGTAAGCATAAAAAACACTTATAACAGTGATACGCCAATACCAGTAGCTAAAGCACGGTATAATACAATACTTCATCTACGATTCCACAAGTTACAGGACTACGAGATAGCATGGACCCATTTTTCAGATACATTCCGCCACATGCTAACTAATTGTGAAGCATCTACGACAGAATACACGGATGTTTGTATGCACGTTCAAGATGGACAAATCCTACTGCCTCTGTTGCGTACATTTTTACCTTATATTGAAATCATACAAAGCACACCGGAAAGCATTCGCACACGATTCAATGATAATCTACGATACACACAACATGAAACTGTATCCGAGCCAACTAGTTATACAAAAAAAGTACATCCATCTTGGAATCTGCTTTCACCCGAACCAGTTGAATCAGACGCGACCACCTCACCACTACTAAATGAAATCACGGCCGTAACCTGTGCCACACAGTACCGAATTCAACAAGACCTCATTAATGGCGTCGCCTACACATTAGATGATTTACACTTCATCATGAAGCACCGTCCATTATTGGATAGTTATGCACCGGTAGAAGAAAATGACCAATACGAACACGCCTTACCGAGCTATATTGTTCGACCAGAGGCGCATGGGCTAGAACCACTATTTCCAGATTTACCAGCTCTCGCCACCACTACAGCAGAGCGTATGTTCTTAAAAGATTTACTGAGTGATAATCGTATCAACTGGATGATACCTCATACTGTGAGCCAACGATTGGCACAAGCATTATACGACGTACCAAATACATTACCAAATCACACGTGGAGCAACCGCAGTCTCGCCATCGATGAAACACCGAAGTCCTACGAAAATCATCAACGTTGTACTGAAGCCATGATGAACGGTACGAGTATCTCTTGGACTACTGCCGGAACTACCATGACAGTACTTCCTTGCAAGATGGAATATAACGGAGCTACCAATGGCTATGCACTCATTGGATATCACCTTAATGATCATACGTTTGGATATTATCCACTGCACACCCTACCTAATGTCACAGTTGGCGTAAATCAGAGTGACATCGATATAGATGCAATGTACAGAGAATACCAAGAGACAAACCAACAAACTGTAACCTTCTCTATATACGATATTAATAATGCCATCGATCGTTGTTTTAATGCCTTCTCTAACTATGACATTGTAGGGAGTGAAACAGATCCGAACGAGTTTACACTCAATGTAGCATACTTGCCATTCCAAGAAACGGATATCCTACGTATCCTATTGTCCCTCGGTGCCGCAGTCCGCGTACATGAACCACAAACACTCAAAGAAAAACTCGACAGTATCTACAAACAAGCCATTACATTGTTAGGAGAGTCATAATGGAACACCATATATACCTTACGTTTTTGACAGCATTTAAGTCTAAATTCCCATATGATGAAGATAGGCTCAGAAATACACTTGTATCGACAACAATTAAAAAGCCTTATAACGAAATCATACAAACTAGTGAATCCGTATTAAAGACCGTACTTCATGATAAACGGAACCAGTTTACATTAGAAAAGCTATTCTTTTTTGAAACAAAGGAACTTTCAACAAAAATCAAACGTGTAGACAATCCAAGTCAACATATTACAACAAAGCAAATCTTTGAATCACGCATAACTGATTTTATCAATGAATATAACATCAATTTAGACTGGTCATCCAACACAGTCGAATATATCGAATGTGGCGATATTGAAAACATCAGTAACCTCAAGGCTAGTATCCTTGACATGTCACAAAAAATGATGAAGTTTTATCATGCCCAACCTAAAGAGGATACGGTAACATTGCATGTAGATTTGACGGGTGGGCCTCGCACAGCTATTATGCTCATGCTCGCCATCATCCGTCTCGTGGCCTACCAAGGCATTCAAATTGGTTCTATTTCATATGCTAACTTGGATAATGAAAGCAATACGATTACTGTATATGAAAGTAAGGATATTTATTTCCTATTCGACATGATTGCAGGCTTCTCCGAATTCACCCACTATGGTGATGCAAAAACATTACGTCATTACTTTGACCAAACCAATACCGAAGATGAACTAACCAATCAACTACTCGCTAAAATGGGTGATTTTTCAGAAGCAATTAGCCTATCTAGTCGCGGATTATTCCAATCATCCGTGGAGGGTATCAATACATTATTCACCAATATTACCAGTCGCAAGCAAGATAAGAGCCAATTTGAGTTAGGTATCTTTCAGCTCATGCGCAATAAGATTCAAGAAAGCTACGAAACCATAGTATCCGACCCAGAAGATGATCTCGTATACATCGAATGGTGCTTGCAAAATGATTACTTGCAACAAGCATTGGCACTATTTGTTGAATATGTGCCTCGGACGATTTTGAAAGAAAAGATTATTGCGCTTGATAAAAATGAATTCGAAACCAAAAAGAATGATAATCGTAGTCCAGAAATGCTCCACTTCAACCAAATCAACGATAAGATTGGTGATTTTTTGGTAGGCCTACAAACCAGCTATATGAATAAAGCTATTAAGGCTACAAAAAAAGTATTCCATACCTATTGGGACGAATTAGCAACAGAATCTATCCGTATTAGTCAATTAACAACTTCTGAAAATGGTCTAATTTCAAAAGAAGCAACCAATCTACCGTCATTAGAAACTAACGTTTACCAACAGGTGGAGGATATCATGAAGCTTTATAATATCTCACAAAAGGATAATCCTTCACAGTATTCTATCAAACAATTTATAAAATTCCTAAGTGATATCACACTAAACGGATCTAATATAGGAAATCTAAATGCCTTTCCAAAGGAAATCCGTCAAGTATGTATTAGCTTAATAACAAAGGAGAATTCTGCTATAAAAAATCTACTACACGTCGACGATGACTATTGTATTACCATAAATAGAGGTGCTAAATATTTCCTAATACGAAAAGAATTATTTAATGGTTTCAAAAGCAATTGTAAAGAAAATGCATATAAAGTCATTTTCAACTTTACCTCTAATGATACCAATCTCTATAGGTACAATTATCAAAATGATTTTCCGAATAATGTATTTAATATTAAGGGACTATCACTCAATCAATGCTTATCTGAACTGCTCGCCAACGATACCATTGATTTGCTAATTGCATATAATACTCTAAAACAAGTTCGTAACGATACGGCCCATGCCAATGAAGAAAAAAAAGGCCGCTATACAAGCAGCCAAGATATACGCAGGGAAATAGAACGATGTTTAGGGATTATTAGGAAACTATCGGTACATATAAAAAAATGTTAAATATAAAAAGGCCCAATTTCAGCTCATAGTTTAAGCTGAAATTGGGTCTTTCATCATATATATTAGAAAGAAATTATTTGATTTTTAATTATATCTCAAGATAGTCTTTGATGATTTCATCATAATACATATTATGAATATCATCTATATTTACCTTGCGTTTACACAAGTCATCAATATTTTTTCTAATGTTCGTTTCCTCTAAATACAAGCTGGTATCTTCAGCCAAACGCTCTTCAAATAATAAGGATTTAACTTCAGATGCAACATAATCGTAATCTTTTTCATTACGATATGCATAATATAACTCTAGCATCTTAGCTATATGACTTCTTAACAATTCTGGAATATGATTGTATCCATCTAAGTAATCTAAAACAATATCTAAATCTTGTTGAATATATGATGTTTGACAAAACTTTTTATTAGTAAAACGATGGTATACATCTATAAACATCGAAAAGAACAAATAAAAAATTATTCCTAACCCTTTATTTAAAGATAATCCACTACTTATTACATTCTGATCATAGCTAAGTTTAAAGTCTAATAACTCATTCATTCCATAGCCAGCAAAGGATTTATCTATATTTATATGCCCCACTTTATTATCTTCAAATAATATTAAAAGGCTCCCACAAAAATGCTCATTCAATCCTCGATAATTTATAGCAGATACCAAATCCTTATTATAAATAGAAATTTTAATCGGATTTTGAATCATACTACCATGCAGCGCATAGAAACATTTCTCCAAATCATCATAAGTCTTAGGTATAAAGCCCAATGTTTGAATGATAACATCGTTAGTATTGGTATAAAGCAAAACACCATCAGGATTAAGTTCCATATTAGGCTCTGTAAGAAACTCTGATTTTAATAGATGATAATATAATTGTAGTTGCACAATTAACTGATTTGTACTAAATATTGTAAAGCCCTTAATATGATATTTACTATGTTTAGAATCAAATTCAGTGTTGACAAACTGTGCTTCTTCAACAAAATTATCAAATAGCTTAAAACTAGCTACAATAAAGTCCCTTTCAGACTGTGCCAACAATGAATTAGGATATAATTCCCTCTCACTTCTCAAGTTATACTTTTCTATTTTAAGATAATCATAAAGGCCTTGTTTAAAGCTATTATAGGTTCTGTCGCAATTATAGTTTAAATTATTAAATTGAGAAATATCATCTATCCAATCTAATGTAGAGTTAATCACATCTCTACGTAGTGCCTCTCTAGTATTGAGCTTCAAATACTTTATCAAACTATCTAATAAACTTAAAGTACATTCTCGTTGACCTGAAAACAAAGAATGTTGAGATACTGGAAGATACTTAATAAAATCAAAATCATTTAGTAATTCACCTTCATCTTTAACTAGATGCTTCGATTCTGACTTACTATTAGTGCCCATATTATTTATCGGTAAATAGTCTTGATTATATGAAATTAAAATAGCTAGAGTTTCTGACGATACTTTATGTTTCTGAGCGTCCGCTATAAGTTGACCATTTAATTCTAAAAAATTAAAATCATCAAATAGCTTGCTTTTATTAATATATCCCAAGAGTTTAGATAGAACATTATTATCATATGAAATTTCTGCAGTAAGCTTAACTGCTACATCATCGCCAAGGTTAATTACTATACGTTTTGGGACCAAGAAAGCATTATTAATACAATCACTTATTTTTAATAATACGAAGTAAATCTTATCTCCATATACAGCATAAAGATCTGTTATCTTTTGCGTTACTAGTTGCATTAGTATAGGGGTTAACACCTTATCTTCACGAATATAGCAATTCCAAAACTCTGGTAAATTTATTGGTAACCATTTAAATGCAATAGAAGCTCCTATCAAATCTGAACCACTGAAACTTTCACCTTCATTTACATTTGATACCAATGATTTAATTAACTGTATCGCTAATATATCAATATCAGAAGACCATAATTGTAATATCAAATATCTAATATCTTGATGTGCAATAGTAAAGCCAGCAACGTGATTATACATATATTTACTAATAAATGGCTTTATATCAATCAACATATTCTGAAGATAATATCGATTTTCTCCTAAGTCTGCTAAAGTTACTAAATCCTTTAATGTAATTGGAATATCACTTAAAGCTAATAATAACAATGTATTCCTAATAGGTTTAAAATACTTTTCTCCATAAATATATTCTAGTTTTTTAAAATAATATTCAAACAATCGTCTATATGAGATTTTTTCTATCTTATTAGTAATTTCAGGAATATATTGTAATAAACTAGCCTCTAATAAAGTACTAATATCTCCAAATCTCTCAATCTCTTTAGTAACTGATGATATGTATTTATTAACTAAATCTTTATTTCTAGTATCCTCAGCGAGTATCAAACTACGGTTGGTAAAATGAATTGTGCTTAAGGTTTGAGCTATAATGGAATTAGGATTTCTTATAATACGAGATGTTAATATAATATAAGTATTCTTTCTTATTAAAGACTCATCAGGTAAGAAATCAAAAATATTAAAGTTATTACCTAAGGTTTCATCTATACCATCAAATATAATTACCAATTTATTCTTACAGTCAAAATCTAATGTTCGACTATAAAGCTCCTGAAAATACGCAAGGAAATCTACTATAGAATTGCGGTCAGTTACATCTGGTACTTCTACATCCTCAACAATAAAAGTTTTACCGGTATTAAAACACAACATAGCCTTTTCTAGTAACTTTTTGAATGTATGCGCAGTAAGTGTGTCTCCTTGACGGAAATAAAATGCTCTAACAGTAGAGTCTGATAATTCCATATAATTCTTACCAGATTCATGTGATAATAATGGATCTAACATTTTAACAAATGTAGTCTTACCTATACCGGCCTCAGTTTCTAAAAGAAACAGTCCCTTTTCATATGTATCTAACCAATTTTCTAGAATCTCTTTTAAGTAAATAGGTTTTATTAATTTTTTATCAAGCCCTTTACTAATTACATTAAACTCATCAGAATCTGTTCTCAATATACTAGGTGTCTGTGTAACAGTAAGCATTGATTTAGATATAACATCTTGATAAAACGATTTTAATAAAACTTCAGATTTCTTTACCTTATTATTTGTTAAATAATCTAAGTATCCTATATTCCTTTTTTTATTAAATAAATAGGAATCAAATAGATATAATGAGCCATTAAGGACTTCAATAAATGGTGCTAATGATATAAACCGTTTGCCATTCTTAATCTTTATTTTAACTATATTGCTCAAATCATCTAGTGATTTAATCTTCTCTTTACCTCTAGTAGATTCATAAATCCAAATTAGCCGAGAAAATGCATTGTACGTATTTTCAAAATATCTTTTTACTGACAATAAAATTTGTTCTACTTCTAACTTATGTTCTTCTTGTAAACAACTACTATAAGCCCCATGCCCTATTCGAGTATTTCTCCAGTTTGTAACATCAAACTGACATTTATTGGGATCAGTGGACTTGTATCTGGTAGTAATTTCATTTAATAAAAGCTGATAATCCTCTGAACAATTAATTTTTTTCGATAATCTATCCGCGACAACAATCCAAGTGCCCAAGGATAGCGGACCACCTAATAATTGAGCTAAACTATCCTCACAGCCATCTTGTGGGTTACGAAATAAATCTGCTACAACATAAATAACAGGCAATTTAATTGTTAACTCTAAAACATCTTTTAACTCATAAAAAGCTCCTATATACTCTCCTCTACGGAACATATTACGTAAATTCTGATACTCTTGAGAAAGAATTAATGGGAACACTCTAAAGTTGTCATTAAACCATAAATCATTATTATCAGCTATTGTTACACTCCAAAGCTTATCTTGATTTTCCATTTTTAACACCCCAAAGAATAATCAATTAAAACCTTTTTTTCTATATTATTTATTACTTTCAGCCACAAATAATATATTCCTATCTAAACATATACACCAACAACTCTTCATAGTGTTCTCGTATCTCATCATTAGTAAACAAATCTTTTGCTTGTTCAGCCAACTCGTTATTCCCAACCAATGTATAGTATTCAACAAGTCCCCCAGCAATGATGTTATCTATAGCTGCGGCTCGTTCCTGAACGATAGTTTGTGTGAGCTGTATAAATTCATCAGCCAGTTCTTGTTTCTTATATGTAAATGTAATTAAAGCAAAGTATTTATAGATTAATTCCCAAGGATGTCCGTTTAAGTGTTCAGATTTGCTACTCTTTGGCATGTTTTGAACCCACTTGAACAGGTCGCGGCGCTTTTCTGAGTTCAATCGATCCAAATAGAAGGTGTACAATGCCTTAATATACACATAGAATGCAAATTTGAAGGATTGTTGTTTTTGCTCATCTTCAGTCATATCTTTTAAATACTTGAATTGGTCCCATACCGCATCATGACCGCCAAAATAGATTGGCGCATACCGTTCATAGCTTTCACGATTACCCATGTCGATATAATGGTGAAGCAAATAGGACAAGGTAATGTTATAATCAATGGATTGTTTATCAAACTGAGCTAACGCTTCTTTGAAACAGATTTCTGCCTGTGGGTCGCGCATATACGCATATACTTGGCCGCATTGACTCAAGGCACGCCCTTTACTAATGCTAGCCTCTTCATCAGATGCAACCAATAATTGACGCAAGGATGCTAATTCATCCTCATATTCAAGAATTTCTTTTGCTAGTGAAAGCGCCTCTTCATAGCGGTATTGGTCATTGAGCATAACCACACGGCGTTTAAGGGTTAACAAATATTCTTCTACGTGACAGTATTTAGCAAAACGCTTGCAGATCTCAAAGCATTGTTCTGCCATTTGGCTGTCTCCGATGTGGTTATACGCCGTCACGCTAGCATCATAAAAAATATACTGACTCCGTTTATCTATTTTTGTTGTCTCCACTAGTGGTTTTAAATGGGTATGTAAATATATCAATTCATCTTGTTTTAATAAATTGGAATTAGCATATTTCGCAAATTGACGGACTGCCTCTTCAATGGCATCCACATCGTTGACTTGAGAAATCCATTCCTCAATCTTTGGAAACCATTGTTCCCAATAATAGTTTTGGAACTCACTCCGGCTTTGTTTAGAAGCAAATAACACAGAAAGGGCCTTGAAATAGTCCTTTTGTTGATACGCCGTAACGGCTTGTTCATAGGCCATGTCGATATCATCATACATAAAGATAAGGTTTTGACTTGAACCATTAAGCTGCATTGCTTGCTTTACAAAGGATTCTTGCCACTCAGTAACACTTTGCCCTTCCTTATTATGGTTAAGAATAGCACAAATCGTATCGGCTAAGTATAAGAAAGTATATTGCTTGGATTTCTCCTGATCTGCATAGTAGAGAATAGAACGCACAGAGAATCGATCAATCTCTAAGTCTAACCGATTCGTTTCTAGTAATTTTCGGTCTAATGCAGCCCGATAGTTATAATCGTTAGCTACTTGGAAAAAATGAATATCTCCTTCTTCGTTTTTATACTTGTAGCCTATCTTAGTATATTTATTACACAACTCCGTATCGTCAGCTTTCACAGGCACCTGACGTGTTGCCAAATCGAATTTAACCTTGGATACATGCAAATCATAAGGATTGTGGAATACGAGGCGCGACACGATAGAATAGGCCATATTCATATAGAGATTGCTGGCATATTCATCATTCACGAGCATGCTAGTGGACTTGCGGTTCAAGATAGATTTACCAATGCTACTCTTGAGCATCATCGCAATGCGATAACTCCCCTGGCGCGGATACTTACCAATTTTCTTATTTTGATACGTACCCTGTTGAAAGAATTCCGGCAATGTAGCCTGCAATTCCGTTTTCATACGTTTAACATTATATCCATTGGTTCCTTGATGATTCACGTGCAAATCAATAGGATAGTGGCATTTTACCGTACTCGCCACAGCGCGAAAATAGTCATCTAAGCGCTGCATCTCGTTCCATGCATCATTTTCATGGCCCTTGTCATCATATACAATACCAGCTATAAACAGAGGTTCTGGCTGCCCAAACTGTTGAAAGCCCTCAAAATCGCCATTTTCATCTAGTGCAATCGTAATCATTGTACTCTCCCATTACTTATCTAAACATATACGTCATAGTTCGCTCAATATTATTCACATCTTGCTCTAATGTTTTGCGTATCGCCTCACATAATTTTTGATTCCCCTTACGATCTGCAATGCGCATTTCACCATAGGCCATAATATTCCGAATAGCTGGACCTGGATTATCTACGGTTTTACGAATACATTCCTTGAAATACTCAACATCCGTCATATAGTTCCAGTCATAGCTAAGAAGCGACATATAGATAAAAATAAGTTCCCAAGGGTGCCCTTTAACAGAGTAATTTAACGTTTGACCAACATCTCTGCCTAGTTCCACGATACGTTTTATCACATCTTTGCCTACTGCATGTTTATAGAATTGGTACAACGCCTTGACATACACATATAATGCATACGATTCATGCTGCACTGCTTTGTCATCGTCTGTCATATTGGTAATATATGTTAATTGATCCGCAACCTTACTAGATCCGCCAAAGTATTTTGGCGCCCATACCTCATAATCGCGTTGTTTTTCTGCATCGATATAATAGTGCAACAAATAGGATAATGTACGGTAATAATCGTCAGTTCCCTCTTGGAATATAGAGAGCGCTTTCATAAAATATGACTCCGCCTCTTCTCGTTTCAAATAAGCATAGACCTGACCCAATTGGCTATAGGCCTGCCCCAAGCTAATCGCTTTCTCATCCATGCTGAGTTTTTCTCGCAATCCTTGTATTTGTTCCTCATACTCTACCACGTAGTTAGCTAATGTTAATGCATCATCATAAGCATAACTATCCAATTTGGCTACAACGCGACGGCGTACAGTTTGCATGTACGTTTCTAATGGTATGGTGTGTGCCAAGGATTGACATTTTTGAAAGCATGCTACGGCAAAGTCGCTTTCACCTAAGTGATTAAAGGCCGTTACGCCACCATCATAAAAAGCATATACCAAGCGTTGATCAACGCTAAAGAGATGCTGAATATCTTCTAACACATATTTAAGTTGCTCGTACACATAATGTAATTTTCCTGCATCAATACGACTTTGGTTTGCATAATTTACAAATTCTTGCACGGCTCGTTCAATCGCTACGCGATCATCCGCACTATGAATCAGTTCCTCGATGAATGGGAACCAATTTGTTTTGTAATAGGATTGAAATTTGCTTTCACAATTATACGCATCATATGCATAACATAAAGCAGTGAAATAATCGCCATTCAAATAGGATTGCATAGCCTTCTCAAAGTACGTATCGACATTGTCATACACAAACAATAGATTTTGATGCGTTGGATTCAACTTATTAGAAAAATCCACCAATTTTTTGAATTTAAAGACATCGGTTGCCGCCCGATCAGCGCCGTAGTAAATAAAATTCGTGCAAATATAGGTCGCTAAGTATAAAAATGCATTACGAATTGTCGTTTCAGGGTCATCCTCTTCCATACGCAAGGATACAGTGCGAAGCTTAACATCCAAATCAGGGCGATTCGATTCTACCATGTGCCGATCCAAAGAGGCCCTATACGCAAAAGCATTTGCCACCTGATAGGATGTAATTCCCTCTTTTTTCACCTGCTCATTTTGGTACTCATATGGTGTATAACCTAGTTGAGCATACTCGATTAGTCGACCTCGTTCCGAATCTAGTACATCTATCATTTGTGTGGCTAACTGCAAACGCACACGTTGTACACCGAGTGCAAAGGGATTCGTAAACACCAAGCGAGACACTAACCCATCCGCCATGTGCCAATAAAGATTACTCGCAACCTTATCATGCAGCAAATTACTCATAGAAGGTTGTAAATATTCAGTTTTTCCGGCCTCACTCTTAAGCGTAAGCGCAATCGCATAATGACCGACACGTGGCATGGCCACAAGCTCTTGCCCACTATACGTACCGTGCGCTAAAAACTCAGGCAATGCCGCATCAATGGCATTTCGAAAGATACGCATATCTTTTTTAGCATCAGGATTAAATGCTTCCTGTCCTTTTTCTTTTGCAGCTTCATCAATCTTAAGCTTACCGAAAAAACCTTGTGGATACAAACTATGTGATTTTTTTGCAACAGCACGGAAAAACCGATCTAGTCGAATCCGTTCGTTCTCCGCATCCTGTTCATTGTCCATATCATCGTACACAACACCAGCAATAAAATGTATCGTCTTTAAATTCTCTTCATCTTGTCCTAAATGATGAAAATCCCCATATTCATTGAGCGCAATCGTTAACATAATGCCTCCACTTACACAGATACCCTAATATATATACTTATTGTATCATCTTATTTTCATAATCTAAACACAAACTATCAAATAAAACAAAAACGGGCAATACAATTAATTGCCCGCTACTATCTCATATATAAAGCCTCACTTTTGATATCTCTAAAAGTCATTTGACAGCTTTTTATCTGTGATATATCATATTATTATAAAGTTGACTTGCGAAGGAAGAAGGCTGGGTTCCCGAATGGGAGTAGGTTGTTAACCAAGAATTCCCAATGCCCCTGGGGTCAACTTATTTTTTTATTTTGGCACGAAGACTCTGAATGATATGTTCAGGGTCTTTTCTTATTTCATTCTTCATAAACTCTATAAGCTTTTGGTTATATGAATATGAAGGATTCGAATTTAAATTATAGCAGTACGTATACACATCATTTTCTTTTATGTTATAAAATTTACAAAAAAGGTCAAAATGGTTGGTATTAAATCTGCCAGGTTGTTCTTCAGGTCTAGCAGGCGATACAAATGGTATTCCTTCTCCCCTTATCCATTTATTAATTAAATCTATACATTTTTTCGTTTTAAAAGGATAGCTAGATTGGGGATCAATAGTTTGTTTCATTATGTAAGTAGCTTCATCAGCAGAAGCACTTATAGAAAAAGTTGCTGTTGCGTGTTTTGGATTTTTTACTAGTGCCCAGTCATGAGTTACTTTAATAGCATATTTATCTTGTCCATTATCTGGCAGCGAATTCTCTATATCCTCCTTAGTATGTAATAGCTTACTCACAATAGTGGATGGATATCTTGCCTTAATTTCATTTTCATCTATATCAGATAAACGAACAGATAATGTTAAAAAGTTACTACCTAATCGTTCTGTAATATCAACATTAAAATAAGCCATTAATTTATTTGTATAATTAATTACACACGATTGAAATAAAGGTATGTATATCAATTCATACTCTTCTGTAATAAAATGTGTGCTAATATTGCGAAGTTCTACAATTTTTTCTAAATTTTTACGCAATGGATCATGTTCATTAGTTAATACTTTTTTGATACATACCTCTAAAGAAAATGTACGAGAAGTGTCATCTTTATAATAAATACTTTCACCTTTACTAATTAAATATGCCTTCAATAGTAGTTCCCATGCATTACAAATAAAGAAACTAAACCCCTCGACTCTATATTTTAAGGTTGGCTTATTATAAATCTCTAGAGCCATAATAAAAGCTTCTTGGCTCTTCTCTAACAATTTAGTAACAAGATTATCCATATTATTTCTCCATCATATTATATACGGCTTCCCAAAATTCAGGTGGGAATTCATCATCCTCATCATAACTATAATCAGAATCACGTAGTTTACTTTCATCATAAAAATCATCATTAGTAGACTTAGACATGTAAGCATAATCCCATATAATACCCAACATATCTATTTTGAACTCACCAGCCTCAACCATCGCGATGAGATCCAAGTAATATTGAACAACATATCGGCTCGAATTAAAACCAATATCCTCATCACAAAGCATTAGAGCAAGTTCACATAATAGTTTCAAATCATATAAAAAACATTGCTCATCCGTTTTATTAACATACACGTCCGAGCTATCATCTTCCATATAAGGACATACAATAAAAAAATCACAATCCCATAAAAATGTTCTACTAAGTAAATAATGTCGCTCATCAATTGCAACCTTTAATTCACTTAGGCCATAATATGACTTATCATACATACGAGATCTATATAATGGGGTAAATATTTCCAGCGTTTTATCACCTAGTTGCTTTTTAATAACTGCTGATGCCATATAATTAGCACCACTAAGCAATGTTATATCTTCTAAGTCTATAGACCGAGAAAATATCCTCATAAGTTCACATGCCAAATCTTTATATGTTATCTCATCCATTTCTTCTATAGCATATTTCCACATTCTAACATCTCCCGATTCATACAATCTTCACAGAGCGATACTTTATACCAATTATAATAGGAAATACACTAATAGCCAAATTTAGTTTATTAGCACCAGTGAAAATTAGACAAGAATAGCCAGTACTATATTTCGTAGTGCTGGCTATTTCAAGTTATACTATTAAAGTTATAAAAATCCGATTTAAGTAATGCTCAACCAGATATCACATACCGTAAACGGTAAATACTGTTGCAACTTGCGACTAGGGCTGGACATAGTCAGGTCGATGGTAAGCGGTTTCAATACCGTAAACGGTAAGTACTGTTGCAACTGATCACGAATGGCTACCATATACGGCTGCGCAATGGCACGCACATCCAAAGACATAAGGAAAGACTTTGCCATGGGCAAAACCCCCCAAGACAACTGATATTTCTTTAGTGCACCATTAAGTTCGACCCAATGATGAGCCTCAAACGTTTTTAACAATCGATGAACCGTCGTCTTAGGTAAATCAGTCGCCCTCGCCAACTCCGTTACCCCAAGTGGACCAGATTTCAATAAATTTAGTATCTCGATACCACGCTCAATTGATTGAACCATATTCACAATTTCCAATACAAACAAAAAGTTATAAATAGTATAACCTCTATTATTTCTATTACATTTACAATATACGCTTACTTATCATCATGATATATAATTATGATATATAAGCATACTATATATTATAAAATAACAATATCATATTTATAAGCTTCTTAAAAATAACTATGTTGCATAGGTAAAAAAACAATGCCACTACATCACCTCCATACAAACGTACATAGAGAAAGCCCCCATCTGTTCCAAAACCGACTTTGGCCCTGCGGAGGCCGCAGGCCGGAGTCAGACCCGGCCGGTGGAGGATTTTGGAACAGATGGGGGCTTCTACTCTAATTACCCTTTGTATTTAGGTGATGTAGGGCATGTTTCAGGCACCACGTCTTTGCGGTCCCCTAGTTGTGCACTACGGTCTGTATAGTGTGTATGAAGTAGTTCGTGTGCTTTATGTCCTAATGGTTCGCCCAAGAAGTTTTTGTATAGGTCTTGGATTTCTGGGTTTTCATAGGATGCCACGTATTTGTATTCTTCATCAGCTTTGTAAAGTCCGCCAATGCGGGCTTCTTTTGTTTTCACAGCTTGTGGTAATTTAGTACGTGGTTGACCACCACCACCGATACAACCACCTGGGCATGCCATAACTTCGATGAAGTCATAGTGTTTGCCACTTTCTTTCAACGTGTTAAGGAAATCACGAGTATTTTTGCCACCGTGTACAACAGCAACGGACAATGTTACGTCGTCACCGAGTTGTACAGTCGCTTCTTTTACACCATTCATGCCGCGAACGTCTTCGAGGTGAGTCAACGCATATGGAGGTGGTTCCTTGTCAGTGATGAGCTTGTATGCTGTACGCATAGCTGCTTCCATAACACCACCTGTATTACCGAAAATGATGGATGCACCAGTTTCCATACCGATTAAATCATCGAACTTAGAGTCTTCTAAGCTGCCAAAATCAACACCTTCGTCATTGAGCCAGCGAATAAATTCACGTGTGGTAATGGAAATATCCGTATCCATGCCGAGGCTTTCATCATCGTAATAACGAGCCGCCGCATTTTCCTCAACCCGCTTAGTTTCTGCCTTCTTCGCCGTACAAGGGTTAACGCTGACAGACACGATATTTGCAGGATTAATGCCCTTTTTCTCAGCAAAGTACGTTTTAATCATGGCCGCTTCCATAGCGATGCAAGAACGGGTACTGGACAAGTTTGGAATGAGTTCAGGGAAATAGATTTCCGCAAAGCGCACCCATGCAGGGCAACAGGATGTGAATTGAGGGATAGTACCGCCATTCTTTAGGCGATCTACAAGCTCAGATGCTTCTTCCATAATGGTCAAATCCGCACCAAAGTTCGTATCAACCACATAATCAGCACCCAATTTACGAAGGGCGCTAACCATTTTTCCTTCTAAGAATGTGCCTGGTTCGTAGCCAAAGCCTTCGCCGATAGCCACGCGCACAGCTGGAGCCGTTTGGATAACAACAATCTTGTCAGGGTCAGCAATAGCCGCTTTCACCTTATCAAGCTCAGATCTAGCATGCATGGAATCGAATGGACAGGCAGCCGCACATTGACCACAGTGGATGCACATTGGCACATCACCGGTTGATTCAAGATCGTAATAATCGAGCACACTCATCACATCGGCGCAAGCGCGACGGCACAAGGTGCAATTCTTACACTTCGAAATATCGTGGTAAATGGACGGGTTGTCGAGCGCGATTGGCACGCGTTTGTCGATAAATTCAAATTGGGACATGAGGACCTCCTCGTTCTGTATAATCATACCTATTGTGAAAGTTTTAATTTCTCCTATATTACTAGCATAACAAATAAGGAGGCCATCAATCAACGTACTAGGCTAGTAGGAATTGAAAGATTATTGGACTTCATAAACAGGAAACTTTAAAGTTCATACATCATCGATACATCGATGAGCTCTACCCGTTCATCGTCTGAGACAAATCCAAACCCTCGTTTGCTAAATAGCCAATAGTATGATTCACCGTGCAATACACGGGCTTTTTCCATGAGTGATACCAGCACATCTTGGCCAACCGGTTCATTTTTCCATTTGCACTCGCCCACTAATAGATGATGTACAGGCCGTGCATTGAGATCTGCTTGTATGTCCGCCATGGCCACTAAATCGATTTCCACTTGCTTTCTTGATTCAGCATCCGTGCCCCACCAATGACCTATTTGTTGTGGCAAGAACGGAACTGAACCTCGGTGAATGCGCGCCTGTACATATTGTACTGCCATCGTTTCAAATACGGGTCCCATGAAATGTGAAAGCATAGGTTTAACGTATTGATGGTATACAAGTTTGCCATTAAAGTTTTCAATGGCCCCTTGGTTCGGTTCTACAAAACGATACCAAAAGGTATACATAGAATCTTTAATGGTATAAATACTTTTATTAGACTTAGATCCAACAGGATGTATTTTTTCGATGATTTGTAAATCAATAAGGCTTTTTAGATAATTATTCAATGCCCCCGTCGTCATATCTACCTTAGTAGCAATTTCGTTATTACGGCTGGCTCCCTTAGCGATAGCACTGAGGATGGCATTATACTGGCGCGGCTCCCGTAATTCCTGCTTTAATAGACTCGATGGCTCATCTACAAGACGTCCTGTAGGCGTAAAAAATAAGGAGATAATGCTTTCATCAAGAGAATTTCCTTCCCTAAAATATGATAAATATTCAGCCACACCACCGGTAAGACCAAAGGCGATAGCACAATCCTCATAGGAAAGATGAGGTACCATTTGACGGGCCTCGATATACGTAAACGGTTTAATTTTATACTGCGCCGTGCGGCGACCATACAAAGGGCTCTTATGGCCTAGCACCTGATTTTCCATAAAACTCATGGACGAACCGCACAAGATGAGCATTAACTGAGACCGATTTTTATACGCATCAATCAAGGCCTGAAGCTCAGACGAAACGGACGGAATCGATTCCGCCAAGTACGGATATTCATCGATAATAAATATACAACGATGGTCTAAGCTATACTCAAATAAATGGGTCAACGCCGCCGTGATCGTTGGAAAATTCGGTAACGTGGACTGTAATTTACCGGTTTCAATCATCCCCGTTGCACGATATACAGCTTGTGAAAGCGCCTCTAAATTGTTACTCGCACCAGATTCGAGGCCCACCATATACGCGCCATCATAAGACGCCAAAAAGTGGTGCAACAAATACGTCTTACCCACGCGACGGCGTCCATACACAATAGCCAATTCAAAACGTTTTGAATTATATTGCGCCTCCAGAGAAGCTAATTCATGTTCACGGCCTACAAATACCATATCGCACCTCCTCGTTAATCTAAATTACGCTATGCAACAAATATCCTATCTATATCTTCTTTAGTATAACACGATATAGTATATTACGATATACTATATTACGTTATACTAAATTGTAAAACAAGATACAGCCCTCATCTAAACGCACAAAAAAGCAGCTCTTTCGAGCTGCTTTGTCGTATAAGGTGTATATTATTTTTTACCTTGTTTTGCTTGTTGAGGCCATAAGAAGTTGTAAACTGCTTCGGATGGAGAACCAGCAACAACTGGACGATCTTTGCCATCAACTTTATCTTCCCGTTCTGCGTAACCTTGTGGGTTATATAATACAACCTTTTGGTCTTTTACAGTTTTCTTTTTGTGGTTGAATTCTTCAGTTGCGATGAAATGATAACCTTCAGAATCTTGAGCTTTGATCATAACAGTTGCAGTTTTATCGCTTTTTTGAACGCTATCTTGATCGATGGACCAAGTGATACCTGCACTATCTTGACCAAATACTTGCCAGTTAACAGCACTAGCAGAACCGAAACCGCATGCGCAAATTGCAGCAGCAGCTAAACATGTACCTAGTAATTTTTTCATATATTTCACCTCATATAAAATCAAATTTAATTTATTATACCATATATTAAATGTATTTTGCGTGAAAGCTAATTTTTTGCGATACTTTTACGTAAAATGTACTTCGTCCTACGCCATGACGCTCAATAAAGCCCTCTTCTACGAGTTCTTTCAAGGCTTTTTCAACAGTAGATACAGCTATATCTGGTTGTTTCTCAAGAATTCCAGATTTCGTAATCTTACCAATAGTGGCACTAATTATGATTTTTATACGATCCTTTGCAGATAACGACGTAGTCAGCAATTCAATACGGCTTTCAAAATCACGATAAGCCGCCAAAATAACGCGAAGCATGTATTTGACAAAAGGGACTATATCCTCATCGCCTGTGTGCCAACCTGTGCCGGATTGAGCTAACGCCACATAATAACTGTCCTTTGTACGCTCGATTTTTTGCTCTAAACTAATGAACTTACCTATCATGTACCCATTTTGGTACAAGAGCAACGTCGTCAGCAATCGACTCATACGCCCATTGCCGTCATTGAAAGGATGAATACACAAAAAATCGTGTATAAATACAGGAATCACAAGCAATGGATCCACCGATTTATCTTGGAGAACCGCATTAACACCTTGGCAAATCTCATCAATAGCAGCAGGCGTTTCATAAGGTGCCAAGGGCTTAAAGCGCTCCACCTCAGAACCATCTGCAAGCCGCTCAATAATCGAATTCTGCACATTCTTAAACTGACCGCCAATCCCCTTGTGGGAATACGCATACAAATCGCGATGCAACTGCAGTACAATGTGCCTTGTCAAATCGATATACTCGTAATTTTCATGCACCGTATTCAACACATCGCGATACCCCATAATCTCTTCCTCATCCCGATTACGGGGCATCGTCTTATCCGCCACCAACGAACGAATACGAGCCTTCGTCGTCACAATCCCTTCAATCCGATTCGACGACTCCACACTCTGCACCTTCGCAATATCTACCAACCGCGCTACACTACTAGGCCGCTGCGATACAAACAAATCCTGCCGGCCCTTATACTCGTGAATCTGTGAAAGCAACGACACAACCTCACCATCCCAAAGACAATCCCCGAGCCACCGATAATCAAAACGACGCATACAACACCACCTTTCCCCTATAAGACTATTTCGCCCCTAATTTTAATACAATTTAGGCGATAAATAAATAAAAATATATCTTCCTTCCCCGGCCCTTTGGGAAAAATAAAATTATAAGGAATAAAAAATGCTTATGTTTCTGATTTTGTATTCATAATATAGAAAAGGAATGGTAGGGAATCGAAAACCGACTTTGGCCCTGCGAAGGCCGTAGGCCGGAGTCAGACCCGGCCGGTGGAGGTTTTCGATCCCTACCATTCCTATCACACTATATACGAATACTAATATTCAGAAACATAAGCATACAAATTTAATTAAATTTTATTTTCCCCAAAGGGCCTGCATTACTTCTGCTCCTATTGTATCTTTCTCAATTTTCACAGGTTTTTGTTTTTCATTGCTACTCAACAACGGTACACCAGATTGGCTATACACGGTGGCGTTAACTTCTGTCCAAGTGCTATCTGGGCGGTTGATTTCAACGGTGTAGATATAGGTATAACCTTCTACATTGTTGGCTTTCACCAAAATACGAGCCATAGAATCTGTTTTAAACACAGACGAGTTATCGATAAACCATGCGGAATCGTCTGTATCCGCATCAACGTAGTACCAATCAGCGGCATTGGCTACGCCAAAGCCACCGAAAAATATACATCCTGCTGCCATAATGGCAGCTAACCATTTTTTCATCATTCTCTCCTATTCAATCCTTTATTCATTCAACTATATATGGGCATGATTGTGGTTTGGTCTCTACAGAACGTCAGGGCCTAATAGATAAAGCAACTGCTCGTCCTGTATAACACGAGTGGCGACCACTTAGGTGATCGCCAATTGTGCATATCTATGTTAGATATAGTATATTTTCGTTACTTTGCATATAGAATACAAATAAATCTATATGACATATACGATATTAGTCTTCGCTTTCGATTTCAGATGCAGGAATTACAGCAATGCTTGCTACCTTATCACCTTCGTCGAGGTTTTGTGTTTTCACACCAGAAATGGCTTTGCCTTTTTTCACAGCAATATCATTCATGTTGAAGCGAATGATTTTACCTTGTTCGGAAATGAGCATCACTTCGTCATCATTGTGAACGACTTCAACGGCTACTACATCGCCAGTTTTATCGTTAATGCGGAAGTTCTTTGTACCGATGCCGCCGCGTTTTTGTACATTGTACGCATCTGCTTCGTTGCGTTTACCATAACCCTCTTCGGAAATAGTGAACACTTGTGCTTCGCTTTCATCAGACTCAAGAACACCAGCGCCTACAACAACGTCGCCTGTTTTCAATTTGATACCACGAACGCCATGAGCCGCACGTTTCATGAGACGAACGTCCTCTTCATTGCAACGGATGGCCATGCCAAGTTTCGTACCGATTAGGATATCTTGGTTGCCTGTGGTTACGATTACAGAAATCAAGCGGTCCCCATCGTCAAGGTTAATCGCATTGAGGCCAGAACGACGGATGTTGCGGTATTCTTCGATAGCCGTGCGTTTTACAACACCGAACTCAGTAACCATGAATAAGTTTACATTTTCATGAATACGTTCAAGGTCGATCATAGTCGTAACGGATTCGCCCACAGCGAGTGGCAATACGTTGACCATAGCTGTACCACGAGAGTTACGGGAACCTGCTTCAGGCACTTCGTACGCTTTGAGGCGATATGTGCGACCTGTGGACGTAAAGAACAACAATGTATTATGCGTGCGAACATGCATAATTTGCGTTACGTAGTCGTCTTCCTTCGTCTTCATGCCAATAACGCCAGCGCCACCTTTATGTTGGTTGCGATATACGTTCGCGTTCATCCGTTTGATATAACCTTGTTTAGTCAAGGTAATAACCATTTCTTCGTCAGCGATGAGGTCTTCTACATCAAGGTCGGACGTATCGATTGTGATTTCACTGCGACGAGGATCGCCGTATTTCTTCTTCATATCTTCCAGTTCGTCTTTGATGATTTGACGTTGAC
>OLFX01000332.1_pt1 | contig 77724 bp, 84 predicted proteins | sample 1605091 | NCBI WGS metagenome assembly OLFX01 (sample SAMEA3888906, study PRJEB22519) | human gut metagenome | biome: human gut; feature: human-associated habitat; material: faeces | place: Denmark | collected 2012 | reverse complement strand
TATTGTTTCCTTCAAGGACTGAGAGGCCGCTTCCCCAGTTAATAAATTAAATCCCAAGTAAATCTATGCATCGAAGTCTACTTCAAATGTACCTTCCGGTGTCTTCATCGTCAGAACTCCCAGATTAAAATCCTCATCCCGAATCGTAATATGATACTCAAATACCACATCTTCTTCAAATTTTGACAATAATAAATACGTCCCGTTTTCTTTTCCATCGATCTGATCACAGATATCATCATATACATCTGCCCCCGAGATTGGTCTCGGATATCCGGATGCCTTTATTTTTTTTTCAATCAATTCATATAATTCATTCATTTTCTTTCTCCTTTAATCTTCCTGATTATTATTTGTTTTGATCTCATACTCTATTGATTCATAATAATGGTTAAATCACCTTATACCTTAACCATCTTCTGCTATGGAATCTCCATGTAAATATTACTGCACGCACTGTCCAGTCGGCAAACATACCGATCCAGACGCCCATCGGTCCAAATCCCAGAAATCGGATCAGTATCACGCACAGACAAAATCGGCACAGCCACATGACCAGACACGACGTGATCATAGAAAATTTTACGTCTCCCGCCGCACGAAGTCCGTATGCCGGAACAAATGCCAGCGTCCATACAATCGGCTTCACAATCGTAATCCAGATTACCATATGGAAACACATCTTTGCACTTGCAGGCTCCATGCCGCCAAGAACTGTTACAGGTCCGGTCAATACAAATACCAACAAGCAGCTTACAATGATTGCCACTTCTGCGATCACGCTTAATTTTTTTATGTAATAGACCGCCTCATCTTTTCTGTCCGCTCCCATACACTGACCTACAATTGTCATCAACCCTACACCAATTCCGATTGCCGCCATTCCATTCAGATTCTCCAGAATATTTGTCATTGCCTGTGCTGCGATTGCTGTTGTACCTAATGTTGATACGGTAGACTGTATCGCCAGTTTCCCAAGCTGGAACATACTGTTTTCCACACCGGACGGAATTCCGATTCCGAGTATTCTCCGGATCATTGCCCAGTCCGGACGGATTTTCAGGTAATCTCTTACCACGATTGGCTGCCGGTCTTTTCTTAATTGAATCAATACTACCACTGCACAGAATATACGGGAGACCAGTGTAGAGATTGCCGCACCCGCAACTCCCATATGGAAAATCCAGATCATAATTGCATTTCCAACAATATTCATCGCATTCGATATCATGGAAATGAGCATTGGACCCTTCGTATTCTCCTGCGCGCGAAAAATGGATGCCGCCGAATCATATGCCGCTATGAACGGAAATGAAATAGCTGTATAAAAGAAATATGTCTCTGAGGCTCTCATAACGTCAGCTTCTACTGAACCAAAAATCAGGCGCAAAAGCGGTTTCTTAAATCCCAGACATAACACACTGACTGCGATCGAGATGGCCGTGATGATGAATAACACCTGTCTTGCAGATTCATTCGCCATCTTTTTATTCTGTTGTCCGATATACTGTGAACAGACAATTGCTCCTCCTGCTGCCAGTGCCGAAAATGCCTGTATCACAAGAATATTGATAGAGTCCACCAGCGATACTGCCGAGATAGCTGCAGATCCAATATTACTTACCATCATCATATCTGCCGTTCCCATAATTGAATTCAATAACTGTTCCAGAACGACCGGTATCAGAATACCGGCGATCATTTTATTTGAAAACATATGCTGTTGTTTCACTTTTTCTGTCATCACTTTTTCTGCTCCATAATATGAATGATTTCTTTATCCGTCTGCGCCATCCCCTGATTACCGATCTGTGCCATATGACGGATACAGTCTTCCGGTGTCTCTGCACAGATACCGTCACTCACACGAAGCGGCGCATCATGAACGGCCGTCAGCGCACAAAGCAGGGCTGCTGATGATCCTATTGCAACCTTCATTGCACAGCCGACCTTTCCGCCGTCACAGATCATTCCCGTTACCGTCCCGGACATATTTCGCACCGCATACCCAAGCTGTTCGTCACTGCCTCCCAGCAGGTAAGCAATTCCTACGGATGCAGCCGTTGATGATGCCATGACACAGGAGCACATCGGTGACAGCTTTCCTATATAAGCATTGATATAACGGTTCACCAGGTGAGCAATTGCAAGCGCACGCACCTTTTTCTCCATTGACACTTCCAATGCGTCTGCTGCTTCACTGACCGGCAGGATCACTACCAGACCTTTTGTTCCCGCACCGGAACTGCTCATCGTCGGCAGCGGACAGCCGTCCAGACGGCTCTCGGCTGCCGAACTTACTTTCAGCATAATTCTGGTCAGCAGATCATTCTTCAACACCTCTGAACCTTTTTCACTCCGAAGCGTATCTGCAATTCCTACTCCGACTTTCTTATCTTCGGAATAAGCTGCCAGTCTTTCATTCATTTCCACTCCATCCATCAGGAAATGTAATTCTTCCTCTGAAGCTGTATCTGCAACCTGGCGGATCTGTGCAATTGTCATCTGTTTCAACGCCTCAATCAGAGCATTATCTGATGCCTGTCCGTTTTCCTGATTTTTTTCATATATAATCTTTCCATTTTTCTCCAGATATACAAGATTCGTATGTGTTCCTCTGATGACCGATGTGATCATATCTGCTTCTGTCTTGATCTTACATTTCACATACAATCCCTGCTCCTGCTCTTTAATCTTCACGGATACAGCAGCCATACCGCACAGTTCTTTCATCTGTTCCAGAATTTCCGGTGTGATATCTTCCAGAAGTTCCAGCCCTTTTTCCGGATTCTTAAGATATGCTCCCAGTGCTGCTGCATATGGAAGTCCTACATAATCACAGCCTGGGATTCCTGCCGACATTCCATTTTTATAGATTCCTGCATTTACTTCCACTTCTATCGAGCGGATCTTATTTTCCGTCATTTTCCCTGCATTTGCTGCGCACAGTGCTACACATACCGGTTCCGTGCAGCCAAGCGCCGGAACTACGTCATTCTTTAAAAGTGTAATCATTTCTTCTTTTTTTAACATATCTCTTCCCCAAACTTTTTATTTCGACCAGGTTGGTTCTTCCTCTCCTGTATAGGCAAATCTGCCGTCATTCTTTTCTTCCAGTGCTTTGATCATATGATAGGTATATTCATTATATGGTGTTGGAATCCCCAGTTCTTTTCCCATACGCATCAGCGCTCCGGAAAACATATCGATCTCCGTATGACGTCCTGCATCCAGATCCTGTAATGTGGAATAACGGGCCTTTGGCGGAACCGCACTTCCCCGTCCGGACATTCTGTCCGCTTTACTGATGTCAATTCCTTTTGCTTCTGCAATTGCTTCCAGTTCTTTTTTCAAACCATTCTGAATTGCTTTCATATGTTCACTGTCCCGGTAACAGCCAACACCTGCTCCCAGGATTGCCTGTGGCAGATTATTGCAGACATTCAGACGAAATTTACACCACACTTCTTCTATTGCATATTCCGTTGAGCGGTAATGGATTCCCGTACCGGCAAACAGTTCTTTCACCGCCTTTACCCTTTCACTTTCGTATGGGGCTTCATATTCACCGAAGATGATCCCAAGTGTTGTCTCCGGATCGAAATGATATCCGTCCGCTTCTCTGTGCGACGCTACTTTAATCACAGCCGGAAGAATGTGTGACTTTCCAATCTGTTCTGCGATGATCTCTTCGCTGTCCACGCCATTCATCAGGCTCATTACACTGGTATCTTTTCCAACTATTTTTCGGATGCTTTCCAATGCTCCCGGTAATGCACCGTATTTTAACGAAACGATCAGGAAATCCACATTTTCTGCTTCCTCTGGTGTCCACACCTCCGGATGATAGACCTTTCCGTTGATCGCACAGCCCTGACGGCTCAGTCTTTCCTTTCTCTCTCCTTCGGCGATCACACCAAGCTTTATATCTTCACGGTCCGCAAGTCCCCAGATCACATAGGAACCTACCGCACCTGCACCTAATACTGCAACTGATGTTATCTTCATGATTCTTGTCCTTTCATGTTCTGTCTCTGTTAATCCTCAGAATCGACCGCCAGCAACTTCTCTTGCATACTTTTGTATCTACATGACCTGCCACTGGCAGCTCCTTACGAACACATGGCGATACCCCAAAAATGGCTGCAATCAGCTCCCTGACTGCAACCATTCTATCACATTTTTTATACTTCGGTAGGATTATTTCTTTACATCGGTGTTCCTACTTCGATCAGATTGCCATCTGGATCATAGAAACGGACCACCTTCTGCCCCCAGCTGTGTGTCATCAGCCGGTTGACATACCTAATATTAGGATACAACTTTTCAAGCTTTCTGGCAAATGCTTCGATATCCGGTTCTTCGAAATATAACTCACTGGCATGATTTTCCGGAATAATATCCTTATTCAGAACTTCTTTCCATATCTTTTCGTCCTGAAGTACCAGGCCTTCCGTTAATATCACATTGCCGTCATTGTCAAGAATTGTATTCAGTCCGAACAGATCATGATAGAATTGTTTGGAATGTTCGATATCTTTTACAACAATTAATATATTTTTTAATCGCATTTCTTTTCTCCATTATGCATTGACTTTTCCCGGATTTCATTTTCCCTGAGCTTTATTTTATCCAGACTTTATTTTCCCTGCTCTGCCAGATATTCTTCTGTCAAAGCTACGGCATCTGCGATACACTGTGGACAACTGCAGAGAACTTTTCCTGTCTCCACACCTTTTAACTCCCGGCAGATGCAGGAACCATTTTTCTCTTTGAATTTTTCTACTTTGCTTCGGATCTTCTTATATGTATCCCCTTTGGTTCTGGATCCTTCTTCTGTGCCTCCCTGACTGTTATCAAGGCCGATGATCATTGCCATTCCAGACAATGCACCACACATCTCCATCACGCCCATACCCAGACCAAAACCTTCTGCGATACGAAACATATCGTCTTCACTGATTCCGAATTCTTTGCAAAATGTACAGGCTACTGCCTGGGCGCAGTTGCATCCTCTCTGGTGTAATTCTGCTGCATGTTCTGCTTTTGTACTCATATTTCTCTGATCTCCTTTTTGCTTCATTTACTTCCAATATTATTATTTCATAATCAGATTCAACACACCTGTTGACTGCAGGAACAGAATCACCATAATAACCGGCATAATATAACGCATCATCACATTATATAACTTTTTACGTTTGAATTTCTCGCCATTCAGTTCCATTTCCTCTGCAATCCATGACGGCTTCATGATCCAGCCGATCAAGATTGCTGATAACAGCGAAATAAACGGCATCATAAAGCTGTTACTGATATAGTCCATGATATCCAGAAGCTGTCCTGTACTTCCGTTTGGAAGTGCAACTTCTACATAGAAGATGCTGTATCCAAGTGCGATCACTGCTGTTGCGATAAGGTAGATCACCGATAACACTCTGGTCGTCTTCTTACGCTCTGTGTGAAATAATTCCATACAGTTTGCAGTGATTGATTCCAGTACCGAAATGCAGGATGTCAATGCGGCAAATCCTGCCAGTACAAAGAACAGAATTCCGATCACACGTCCGACCGTTCCCATACTGTAGAATACCTTTGGCAATGATACAAACATCAGTCCCGGTCCCGCTGACATTCCGTCCAAACCGGAGAATACGAATACTGCTGGGATGATCATAACACCGGCAAGGAATGCAACTCCGGTATCCATAATCTCAATCTGTGATACTGCCTTATTCAGATCTACATCTTTCTTAACATATGAGCCATATGTAATCATAATTCCCATTGATACACTCAGAGAGAAGAACAGCTGGCTCATTGCGTCCAGTGTAATCTGCAGGAAGCGGCCAACCGTAATTCCTGTCAGATCCGGTTTCATATACACCTTCAGTCCCTGTAATCCTGTACGGACCGTTCCGTCATCCAGCGTAGTCTTTAATGTAAGTGAAAAAATTGCGATTCCGATTACCATAATCAACAGAACCGGCATGATAAATTTGGAAACTCGTTCAATTCCCTTTTCTACTCCGTTATATACGATCAGTGCAGTCAGAAACATAAAGATCAGTCCATACCATACAGAAGACGGAGAAGAGATAAATGAAGTAAAGCAGTTATCTGCTACTGCCTGCTTTCCTGAACTTGTAAGATAGATCACGATATATCTTAAGATCCATCCACCAATCACCGCATAATAAGTCATGATCAATACCGGAACCAGGAATGTGATCACTCCAAGAAATTTCCATTTTTTTCTCATTGATTCATAGGCATAGATTGCGCTTTTTCCCGTCTTGCGGCCAATTGCTATATCTGTAGTCAGTAACACAAAACCAACCGTCAATACCAACACAAGATAGATGATCAGGAAAAGTCCTCCCCCGTCTTTTGCTGCCAGATATGGAAAACGCCAGAGGTTTCCCACGCCGACTGCGCTTCCGGCAGCTGCAAATACAAATCCAATCTGCCCGCTAAAGCTATTTTTTTGTTTCATACTCTTTTTTCCTCTCGTTTTTGTTAATACTTTAATATTTTACCATTAATTCATTTAAAATAAAACAAGAAATTTTATAATCAATCCGCCTCCCTGTCACTGATCTTTCGCATCTGAATATACTATAAAGCATAGAATATATTTCCCCGGGAGGATCTTATGAAAAAGCGTATCACCGCTCTTCTTCTACTTTTTACACTATCCGTCACTTCACTTTTGGCATGCACATCCGCTGATAAACCGGAATCTGCGACAGGCAAAACTTCAAAAACTTCAAAATCTATCAATGATAAAAAGACGGATCTGACTCCTGTCACACTGAATGAAGTCGCTCATTCTATCTTCTATGCACCGATGTATGTTGCAATGGAAAAGAATTATTTTGAGAAAGAAGGAATCGACCTTTCGCTCGTGACCGGTTTTGGAGTTAGCCAGTTAGTACAAGACAATTTTGATTATCCTACATAAGTCTTTCCGCCATATCGTGCAGCAATCCAGCCGGATGGAATCTGCATCCAGATATCGTTTCCGATCATCTTAGTTGCCATGCAGGTTACTCTTGTGCCTTTCTTGAGGTTGCCATTACCGTAGGCGTTCTTTCTTGCATTGGCGGAGAGTTCTTTATATGTTTTTGTTCTGTAGTTTGTTCCGGCTCCGGTACGTACTCTAAGAGCATCTGCCTTAAGGGTGTAGGTGCTTCCGTTTTTGTATGGATTGGATGATACCGGTTTAGCTGCCGGTTTTGGTGCTGGCTTAGGAGTCGGTGTTGTAGCTGGCTTTGATGCCGGCACTGCCCCAACAGATTTATCCAGAATACCTTCTGCAATCGCTTTACAGATGGCATTCACGCCAACCTTATTGTACAGATCTGCATCATCCTTATCATCGACAAATCCTACTTCAATCAGCATGGCCGGTGATTTGGTATGCCTCAGGACATACAGACCAGTGCTAATCTTAACGCCCCTGTTCGTAAATCCGAGTGCTGCCAGTTTTGCACACACTCTTCCGGCTGCAGCATAAGCCTTAGAACTGGTACTGTATACGAACACTTCCACGCCTTTGGTTTTTCCATCTCCCGGATCCACCTTGGCCGCATTCTGGTGAATGGAAATATCCAGATCTGCAGTATGAGCATTACACTTTGCTACAATGTTCGCAAGGTTGGCTCCTACTGTTTTTCCAACATCATCCGTGCAGTTATAAGCTGTATGTCCGTACTCCTGCAGCAATGCGATCACGCCAGCTGTGATTTTTCTGTCTTCTGTTACTTCGTCCAGATAGTGTCCTGCTCCCGGTACAATTCTATTGTGTCCACCATGCACATTATATACTCCCATGATTACACCTCCTGTTCTGCCAGCTTCTTGGCTGCTTCTATTTCTTCCGGTGTCGGCTCGATACCTTCGTCGAATTCATAACCTTCGTTCTGATCAGTTGCTACTTCCATGCTTTTTTTATCTTCCATATTAATCTCCTTCCTGTGCGACGTCGCACATAAATAATAAGAGGACGATTACTCGCCCCCTGAATCACTACTGTTAATCTGTTCCTCCACCTGTGACCTGATATGTCTGACCAATGGCTGCAAGAACGCTGGTATCTTAACGCCCATGTCCTGGATATTTTCTAATATACTAATAATCTCATTGCAGATCAGCCACATTGCTACAATGCATGCAATCAAGAATGTCACCGGAGATTTCCAGCCAATCGTAGAGGATGCATATAATAGCATTTCGTCAATAATTGCTCCAACCACTACCAAGAGCCACATGGACACCTTCTTGAAGATTCCTCGAATGCTCTTATAGGAATTTATATCCTCCGCTCTATACTTACTGGCCATAAGCCCGGTCATGTAGTCAATCAGATTGCATACCACCAACAGGATCACCGGCACTGCCAGTACTCCAAGGAGCGCTGACAGGAAGGCGAATACTGCTGTGAAAATAGCTTTGATGTAATTAGCCTGTTCCATTTTCATATACCTCACTTCTCTTTAGTTCGAATTTTCTGTATAAAAATAAGACCTTTCGGTCTTGCTCTGATTTCCATGCGTTCACCTACTTTTCAGGCTCTGCTTTTCTTGTACATGATACAGGAAAGTCATAAGGAAAGTCATAAGGATAATCTATTATCTCATTAATATCCACGGATATTACATACTTTTCTCCAGCATTCACCGTGTTCTTGCTTAACTTCACATTTGCAATTTCAAGCATCAGATTACCTCCACTTCTATCCTCGCTTTTCGTGTAGAATCCGCAACCATATACGTAACTTCCAATACATAGCAGGCTTTGCATTGTGGTGCAAGCTTGATATCGAGATAATGGCCGTTTATGTCACATTCCCCGCTTGCTTCCACTTCTCCGTATCTCCGAAGATCATAAGATGCACTTATTATTGTGAACGGCTCGTTATTTGGACTTCTGATCAGCAGTTCAATGTGTTTGTCTTCGCCCAAAATAAATTTTACTCTATTCACAACAGCACCCCTTTCTATGGTGATGTGGATATATTGTTTCCACCTTAAAATCATTATTTTTTATAGTTACATCATATTCTTTTGAAACTACCTCCACCGTATAATCCAGTGAGATAAGCTTTGCGCATAGTGTAGCCGGATCTACGATCAGCAACATTTTTGTACAGAATGAAATATTTCCAGCTTCATCATATGCCGAAACCTCGATCACATACATGCCATCAAGATCTAAGGGGACTGTGACTTTCCACAGATCCCCCTCACTGCGCTCATAGATTACTTCTTGCCCATCTACTTTCCCGATTACTTTCGTAACCATAACTCCTCCTAGTCCGTCACCTCAACAGCAATCACAAAGGTCTTTCCGCAATCTACCGGGTTTGGTGTCAGCGTGATCGATTTAATTACCGGAGCTGCAGTATCCAGTGTTACTTTTCTTGTTACAGTTGTTGTCTTTCCAGCTTTGTCTTTTGCTACGATTGTAATCGTATTGGATCCATTAACAAGAGTAACATCCTTGCTGAATGTTCCATCTGTAGCAACCGTGACCGCTGTTCCATTTACTGTGACAGTAACCGGTTTTGATGTGATATCATCTGTCTTACCTGTTATGGTTACGGTATTCTTATTTGTCACAAGATTATCAACTGGTGCTGTGACAGATAATGTTGGTGGTACAGTGTCAATTGTAAATGTTGCAGTTTTTGCAGCAGATGCATTCCCATCGTTATCACTGGCTGTGACAGATATCGTATGCGCACCATCTGACAGTGCCGTCGATGGTGTATAAGAACACTCATATCCGCCTGTCACCGCCGTTTTTGTAATTCCGGTCGCTGCTGTGCCGTCAATTTTCAGTGCGATCGTTCCAGCATTCACACCAGAATCAGCATCTGTTACTTTGAATTTAATTGTCGGAGTCGCTGTAGTAATATATGATCCTGTTGTTGGTTCTGTAATTGAAATGACCGGAGCGACCTTCTCTTTCACACGGATTTTTAGAGATGCTCCAAGTGTGGCATGGCTCTGATCTACCGTCGCCGTGTTCCCTGCCACATCTGTAGCTTTTACTGTTCCACCAAGTACATGATCCGTCTGACCATATGACGATTTACCTGGTGCCGTAACAGTGGCCTCGTATTTGCCACTTGTTGAATTATAAGTTAAATTGTAAGTCTGACCGTTAAATATATATTGTACCGTTTTAACTGCCATTTTTCTTTCCTCCTTATGCCTCTACAATTACATCTTCATACCCGTCCGTTTTTAAAATTGTATCAACATTATCTTTCCATCTCTTGTATAAGCGTGTTTTTACAAAATATGCTCGGTATTTCTTCTGTCCCGCCTCAATACTTTTGTCAGCCTCTTCCATAATTCTGCTTGCAATAAATGTTGTCATATCATTCATCCTTTCTTTTCCTTTCTTATTTTGTATCCGTATTTTCTGTATTAGTTTCTTTCGTGCCATCACCGAGCAGTGCCGGTAACACGTCTGTGAGGATACTGTCCACGGTAGCGATAAGCTCTGCATTTTCAGCCTCACGGCTTTTATTAGCTTTCGTTAGATTGTCCACATGCTTTTCCAGTGCATCAATACGATCCATTTCAATCTTCCATAATATGTAAAGATTTTACTGCGACTTTCTTGGCGTATCTCTTTATCAAAGCAATATTGGGTAATGGCCTTCCACATTCAGCAATGTAAAGAAGTACGCCTTGAAAGCAAAGTTTCCAATAAATTGCTTTTGCAGCTGATACTGCCAGTAATACTGTCAAAACTACCGCTATCACCATCTACTCACCTCCCTGTTTCATCTGTTGCTGAAATTAATTCATCCACAGTACATTTCAGAATATCGGCTACTTTCTTAATGTTTTTAACTGTTGGACTCACACTATTTCCCCATTTGCAAATACTGCCCGTCGATACATTTGCTTTTTCCTCTAACTTGTTAATCGAAATCCCACGTTCTTTTGCAAGTTTACAAATATTTTCGTAAATCAAATTTACACCTCCTTTTTCAATATAAGTTCTGAAAAAATCACTAAATATTATTGACTAACTTCTGAAAATATCCTATAATTTGAATTACCACAAACAAATAAATAGCATATTTGCCATTCTGATTATTTTTGCGATTTTTTCAGAACTTGTAATTTTATTATACGCGATATATTCAGAATGTCAAGAAGTTTTTGCGATTTTTTCAGAAAGGGCCCAAAAATATGAAAGAACGTATTAAAAGCTTGTGCAAAGACTATGGAATATCAATGAACAAGCTCGAAGAAACTCTTGGATTCGGAAAGGGGTATATCAGTAAATTAGGAAACAGTACACCTAATGCTACGAAAATAAAGAAAATTGCTGATTACTTCAATGTATCTGTCGACTATTTAATGACAGGAAATGAATCAGATACAGAAAAGTATTATTTAAATGATGAAACTGCGCAGGTAGCACAAGAGATATTTGAAAACAAAGAACTGAAAGCGCTGTTTGATGTCCAGAAAGATATGGATCCGGACGACTTAAAAGCTCTGCATAGCATGGCTCTCGCGCTTAAACGAAAGGAACGTGGTGATATTGACGACTGCGGATGTTAATGTCATTGTTATGGACTTCCCTAATAAAAGAGGTCATGAAATGGTAGTACCCAATGAAGACGGTAGTTACACCATTTTTATAAACGCTGGACTTAATCGCGAGTCTCAGCTAAAGGCATACGAACACGCAATGAAGCATATTGAAAATGATGATTTTCAAAAAACTGATGTGCAAGAAATTGAATATATTGCTCACACCTCATTGCCTAAACCAGAACCCGCTCAAGTATATCTTGACAAGATAAAACGTCTCCAACGAGATAGACAAAAAATAAAACGTCAAATGGAGCAAGATAAAAAGCGTGTAGAATTTATTATGGATAATTGTGATTTATTCAAGCTTGCAGAGCACCGTTATTTATATGGTGAAGATTTATAAAAATAACTATAAAGGAGTATTATGAATTTATTAAATAAACTTTTCCCAAAGAAAAATGAAATACCTGATACAAAAAATAAAAATATGATACTTGTCGAGGCATATTGGAATGATACAGCCGATAAAGCTCTGGTAACAGAGTTAGATAACCTATTGCAGGATTGCTCCACTAGGGCTGAGGAATTTGTGAGAATTGCAGAATTATGCTTACCTGCTACAACGAATGAGCAATTATATTATGCATCAAAATCTTATGTGTGGGCTGGTGCTTCATACCGAAAAGAGGCGATCTACTATTTAGAAAAATATATTGAATCCGGCGCAACTTATGAAGGAACTCCATCAGGAATTAGGAAAATGAATGGTGTCACATATGACCTAAAAGCAATGAGTATATCAAATGTTTACTCTGATTTAGCTAAGTGCTATGAGGGCGAATATGAATTTGATAAAGCTATCGAAAATTACGAAAAAGCAGCAAGTTTCTCTCCTCACTCTCTAGCATTTATCACTAGTTTAGCTAATATATATGTCAAAAAAAATCAGCTTGGAAAAGCTAAAGATATTTTGGAAGCAGCAACCAATTCGGGAGCTTATAAAGACGAAGAATTTCGCACTGCTATAGACAAACATCTTATTGATATAAACGATAAAATCAAAAGAGGTTATATTTATAGACCAAGAAAAAAGAAATAAAAAAAGAAATCGCCACCCCGTTGGCTCAGGGTGGCTCGCATATCCGAAGATATACTAATATCTGATTGAACTTCATTGTATCATCTTCGGAGCAGTCTTGCAAGCGGAACATCTGTTCTTTGCTGGCTGTTATTTTTGTACTCATTTTTAGTGCGACGTCGCACATATATACTAAGGAAGGTGATCACATGAAATTAGAACGCTGTGCTATCTATATCCGAGTATCTACTGCAGAGCAGATGATGCATGGAAAATCCCTGGAAGCACAAAGAGAGTATTTGGAAACTTATGCCAGGGAGCATAACATGGTTGTTGCAGGAGTCTATGCTGATGAAGGTAAGACTGCCCGGAAAGAATTGAAAAAGAGAAAAGCTATCCATGCATTATTAGAAGATGTAAAAGCAGGAAAGATTGATGTTATCATCTTTTGGAGGCTTGACCGGTGGTTCCGTAATCTGTCTGATTTTTACAAGGTGCAGGATGTTCTTGACAGTCATAACGTCCGTTGGATCAGCACCAGCGAGCCAGGAATTAACATGGAGACCAGAGACGGAAGACTGCAGCTTAATGTCGTTCTGTCCATTGGTCAGAACGAAGTCGATACGACCAGTGAACGTATCAAATTTGTAAATGAATCATCGATCAGAAGCGGTAAATTAATTTTTGGCGATGCAAATATGGGATATGGCTATAAGTCGGGTATCGTTGATGGACAGAAGCGCATGGTTAAGGATCCTGATCGAGAACATGTCGTGGATGCATTTTATAAATATTTCTTCAAGCATCAAAATAAGTGCGCTACACTCAGATACATACAAGAAACCTATGATCCTGATTTCAGCTTCGGGATCATGAGGACGCTTCTTTCCAGCGAATTCTACAAGGGCACCTATCGAGGATTCCCTTACTGCCCTGCATATCTTACTGAAGATGAATGGAGCAAATTGCAGAAGATACAAAAACGAAATGTTAAAGCTACACCCTCCGGCCGCATCTATCTGTTTGCAGGAATGATTCGATGTCCCGTGTGTGGTCAATTGCTATGCGGTACCGGGTGTTCGTCCATCATCAACAGGAAAACTGGTGCCAAAAGAACTTACTGCTATTACCGATGTAACAGAGCTATGATTGATCACATATGTTCTTACAGACACAGATTGAGCCAGAACATCGTTGAAAATTATTTGCTTGATAACTTAGAGAATGAATACAAGAATTATAAAGTAAAGTGCAAGAAAATTGAAAAAGAGAAAGAGAAGCAAAAGAAAAAGCAATCTCCTGAGAAATTAAGAAAGGAATTGGACCGTCTTAATTTTCTATTCCAGAAGGGGCGGATTGATTGGGATTATTACAACGAAGAGTATGGACGCGTCGAAAGTGAGTTGAATAATCTTCAGAACGCTCTTCCGGAACCAGTGACGAATTACGGTTACCTTGAAGAACTGTTGGATACAGATTTTCGGACCATGTATGATCAATTATCACAAGAAAACCGCAGAGCTTTCTGGCGTTCCATCATTCAGGAGATTCATGTGAACGAAGACCATGCCATAGCCTCCGTCGATTTTCTGTGATGCGTCTTGTACTAACTATACTGTTCCATTTGGCGCCGACAAGACCATGACTGCTGTCCTTTCCGGAACAGCCGACATCGGATTTATGGGATCGGAAGCTTCCATTTATACTTATAATGAAGGGGCTCATGATTATGTCGTAAACTTTGCACAGCTCACTCAGCGTGCCGGAAACTTTCTGGTTGCCAGAGATGATATTAAAAATTTTAAATGGGAAGATCTAAAAGGCAAGAAAGTCATTGGCGGGCGAAAAGGTGGCGCATATATATCCGTGTAAATTATGAGACGATTGTGATTTTGTGTAATTGGGTGGATGGGATGAATAGTGTGAAGAAGGTATAAAAGAGAAAAGAGAGGGGCCTCGGCACCCTCTCCCGATCGCAGGCTTCACAAGTTTCTGCAATCTAATCACTGATGAATACTATATTCTATTTTCTGCTAAAACGCAATAAAAATATATGAGAGTCTGGATATTAGATAAGCATTAACACATCTTATTTTCATAGTCCTGTAATTCATGAAAAATATTATCGACAAAAACAATGTTCTCTGCAATGCGATACATCATAAAATATCTGTGATTCAAAAAATTGATACGATGGTATCCCTGCATACGAAGTCTTGGATTCTCACATAGCTTCAAACTGCCTGCTACATGCTTCAAACATTCAATGGTTGCATCATAATCGTCTAAAACATTTCGTGCTGCCTGCGTACTCTTTTTTTCAAAAATCAGATATTGGATGAATCTGTCTAAATCTTCTTCCGCATCTTTTGTCACTACAATTTTATAATCCATATTTTCCCCTCATATTGCGAGAAACCTCTGAAGCATCACGATATTTTCCCTCTGCTGCATTCTGGCGGGATTTTTCTAACTTCTCCAAGAACTCTGCTTCGGATAATGCTTCATATGGATTCGTGCGTGCTCTTTTAATTTCAAACGGAAAGCCATTCACAGACAAGGCCTGCGTTAAAAACATTCGGATTGCCGTTGTTGTATCTGTACCCAAATCTTTAAATAGCTCATCTGATTTTGCTTTTAATTCATCATCTACTCGAATTTGAATCGTGCTTGCCATATATGATTCCTCCTATTTTTTAACCATGCTATTGTCTTGTTATAACTAGAATAGCAAAGAAGCATTATCAAGTCAATACATTTACAATGCTTCAGCAATGTTTTGTAAAGAAAACCATTCTTTCTTTTAACTCATCACTGAATTCTTCTAAGTCATTCATAGTGATCGCCCCTTCATTTAAAAGCGAAACTATATTGGAAAGACATTCAGAACGACTCATGCTCAGCAACTTCAACAGTATAATACCTTTCGCTTCTAAAAATATTTATGCCATATCTGACATTTTTACTCTGGGTCATCCAATAGGGGCGAGCAGCATCCCTGTTGGCACACGATTTTCCGACTGGAAAGTCTAGTGTGTTATACCTTTGTGAAATTATGGCTGTCGGGAAAAGAACCTACTGCTCTACACTTACCTGTAACTCCCGGCATTCTGCGATGGAAGGTATCCCGCAAAGGAGATTCCTGAAAGAGCAGAACTAAGTTTAAATAATAGCATGGCGATGCTATTATTTAAACGATGCCACATTTAAAGAAAGGTATATTTTTATCAACAATCATCGGATCTTTCCTCTGACACACTGTTATCAAAAATATATTTTGCAAATTCCTGCACCATTGTAAGTCCCTTATCATTCAGATCTGTTGCCTGCCCCATATAAAAAGCAACGGCATTTTCCACATCATCACTTGTAATATCAGAAGCTGGCTTATCAGGCAATGCATCTCGGATTGTCTTTATGGCTTCGGCTGTAGCAAAAGTAAATCCGTCAACTGATCTACTGCAAAATCAATCACCTGATTTCGAACCATGACTCCCTCTGCAATGGTATCATCAAAGAAATTGCGAATCATAATACACAGTCGTGGAAAGTGGTCATGTTCTAACAGGCGGTTTAAAATATCTATATCTATTCTTTCGGTAATCAGTCTCTTTACATCTTCTTCAGAAATTCCTAATTCTGAAATATCATAACTTTTTGGTGTGGTAATCTGTGGAATTCCAAGCAGATAATCTGTGGAAACGTGAAAAAATCTGGCTGCATCTATCACGATACTTATTGATCTTCCCATTTGTTGTCACCTCCTGGATAAATTTAATTATATCTGTCCCTGTGCAGATTTGCAATTTTTTATCGTATCGCATTCCGGATTTTCATTATACGTGAATAAATCGGGAATGCGATTTTTTCATGCTAAACTGACACCATGATCGAGCAGACAGAACCTTGAAAACAAAATGACCGTTCCAGAACTTTATAAATCACCATGATCTTCCGATTGGAAATGAGCGCTTGAAAAAGACGGCACAGCTTTAAATGAAAACTTAAATTTGAGGTGGAAAATAACATGAGATTATTTGAAACAATAAAAGAAACGATAACAGTCGGACAGGCTGCAGATTACTACGGAATGAAAATTGGAAGAAACAATATGATTTGTTGCCCATTTCATAATGACCACCATCCAAGCATGAAACTGAATCCAACGTATTACTACTGCTTTGGATGTGGTGCTACCGGGGATGTCATTCAGGCAGAAGAACAAAAAGCGGCTTAATAACACAAATGCTCCTGCATGGTTTGATGGAAGCATATGGTAGAAAAATATCCAAATCTAGAGCGTGGCGAATCTGCCAGCCTAACCGGGCGTGAGCATATTCCACCAAGACTTTATAAAGAAGCTACACATCTTACCCGTCAGGCAAAAAAAATTACAGATCTGCTAGAAAGTACCAATTTTCTCAACGCATATAAAAATACAGATAAAGCGGTTGAACTTTTACAGAAGTTCTTTCCTGCCATGGAGAATTTTCAAACACAGATTCGAAAATATGATAAAACCATCCGTTCTTTAAAAACAGAAACAACATCTTTGAAAAATCAGACAAAGGATTTAACCAAGCAGGTAAAAGCTGCAAAATTCAGCAGTATGAGAAAGAAAATGGATGATGCCAGACTCAGAGCAGATTATGAAAATCTGCAACGTCTGGTAAACCGTATTCCACCGGAAATACTGGAATTGGCAAAATGAGGTCAGTTAAGCCATTCAAATCGTGAACTATAAAATTTTAAAGTGGACAGACACGAAAACTGTCCGCTTTTTATATGATAATGATAGAAAATTTAACAGAAAGGATGTGATAGCCTTGCGTAAACCAACGTATTATCTCTGGAGCAACGATTTTTCCTCACAAGAAGAATTTGAAACTGAACGCAGGAAATATGTTGGTATCGGCTTCCGGGTTGTCACATTTCAGGATGGAAATCCAGACACTGATATTCATGAGGGGATTAAAGCACTGGTGAAAAATCACTGGGATGATATTATGTGATTTCACACTGTCACATTTCATACAAACCGGATTTTTTATATTTCAAAACATATACTGTAGAATTATGCAATCTGTTTTACATGCGATAGCTTACATAGAGGATGAATCTCCAAGATATGTTTAACAGACTCGTACAATTTCAAATAACTCTCTCCGTAGAAATACAAAGCAGTCTCAGTTCCACCTTCCCACCAACTGAACATAAAGCATTTGTCTCCAAGAGCATCCTGCAACTTTGAGATTAGTTCATTAATATCATTTGTCCGATAAACTTCTGCAGGTAAATCAGTCCCATTTAAATAAATTGCCATCCCCTCAGCCTGCCCGATGGGAGTTATTTCTTGCTTACAAATGATTTTACTTCCTTTTGGAATAATCTTAATCCTTTGAAGATATGCAAAAACCTTTGCTATCCAGTCATCTTTTACTTCCAGAGTGATATCACATTTCTCAATCTCCCCTGTAGCTGACATAAACGTTCCACCACCTAAAACTTCACCCACATTAGCCTGAATCAAAACATTCTCCAATGGTTCTTCAAACATTTCTCCTCTGTGTATTGATTGAAGTTTTGCGTTCAGTTCTACCGTCAATTCCACCATAACACTCACCTCATATACAACGATATATTTCAATTAAATTTTTTCATTTTTCTGTGTTGTCTTTTAGTCATTGACATGTTTCTTCAAATTGGGTTTTAATTTGATCTTCTGGTAACTCCTTATCTGCAAAACTAACCCTCAAACTTGTTTTTAATCTATCATAGGTAATGTCGCACAACAATGTACTCATACAAGGTCGACTGTAATAATTAACCTCTCCTGTCGAGAATCCGCTGTCTTGATCAATAATCGTTGGAGTATCTGCTATATTCAAATTTTCATGCACCATTCACTAATATGTAAAAAGGGGGTTATTGGAGAGCAAGCAGTTATAGATAAACAAACTCCGACCAACAACAGCATAGAGAGCATTCTTTTTTTCATTAAAATTCTCTTTCTTGTACACCACCATTTTTACTAGATAATATTTTTAACGTTTTAAAGCTACTTTTCGGATTTATTCTTGCAGCATACAGTAGTGGTGTTTCTTCTTTATCCATCGTGTATATTTCTTCTGTATATGGCAATTCCATATAACTTGATAACATATTTTTTATCGCTTCAACTTTTTTATCCTTTAATATGTTTTCTCAAATACTGCTGTTATATACTTATCCTTGTAATTTATGGAAATATATATAGTATAGTCAAATGCTGCTGTTACAAATTTTTTCGGTAAAGAGAAAAAACTCACTCTTTCTAATTCGTTATTTTTGAGACTATTATATAATATTTTACCCCTTTTATACTTTTTCACTTTACCGCCATTTTTACCTGTTATACTATCTGCCCAATGAGTAATTTTTTGATCACACATAGCATATATCGTTTCTATTGTATCAGCTAGTTTTTCGTATTCTGTTAATTTATGTACTAAACCTCTATATGTAATTGAAATTGTTTCCATATCATTTATTATCTACCTTTTTATTACTACCGGTTTCATAACTCAACGAAGAAATATGCGGATACTCTTCCGCAGAACTTTGATGCTTTAAAGCCCACGCTTTTTCTGGAACATAAAGCAATGATTCAAATTCCATATCCCACACACTTTTTTTGTTCCCTTGCTTGACTTTTTTATAGTAATCTGGTCCGTTTATCAAAGCAACACATCTGGAATATAAGAATGAATCATCACTCATCAATGGATCAACTTTTCTACACTGTTCTGCTAGTTTTTCTGTATCTAAATGATATAAAAGTTCCGACATTAAATCGTCAAATTCAAAAATAATATAATCCTCCTGATTCGAGAGATATTCAATAACCGGCTTTAATACCTTGTCATCATCGCCTTCCTGATCCCAATCACACAGCTCCATTGTAGTCCAAAAAAAATTGTATTCTCTAAACATAGTATTTTTATACCTCCAAAGAATTTTAGCTTCTTTTCTTTAACTATTTTTTGACCAAATCTGAATGAATTATTAATTCCTTCCTCACTTTATATGCGATTCCTGTTATTGTAGCTACTCCAAACGATTCTACCATATCAGGTTTTTCAAAAAATTCATTTCCAAATTCGTCAACATACTTAGATTTTCCTATATAATAAAATCCATAATTAAATTGTGGTATATCTTTGATAGTTATATCTGTTCGTCCAAAAAATCCCCTTGTCCAATATTCTTTTCCAACAATACAAGGGCCGACAAGTATGTTATTGGTTATCAATTTAATTTCTGCCTTTTGATTACTTTCCACTCGATTTTTCAGAATAATGATTACATATAAATCATTCCCACAAATATTATTTATGTTTGAGTTTAACACAACACCATATAGGAATAAATCTTCCGTTGGATTTATTATAAACACATCTCCTTTGCTTGGATGTTTTCTAGATTTTTTTATTACATTAAATTGATACTCTTTTGATGACGCATTATATAACGCATCTAGTTTATATTGTATATCCGGCGAAAAATTTTGATATCGTTTTTTCCATGCTCTTGCTATTGGATTATCCGTATAATCACTCAAACTAAATACCTCCTGTAATTTTTACATTTTACTGTTGATAATTTAACTGAAATATGTACAAACACTAAATCTATTGAATTTCGCAGTTTGTTAATCCCAATATATCATTGTCATTCGATTGATCTTCTCATGGTCAGTTATTTCTGTGATTTGTGGCTTATCTTCTCCTTGTGTTATAAGCCAAATATGTCCATTGCCGTTTTCACTACTATTTTCAACAACAGAAATATCACTAGGTTCATCAATCCAACATTTTTCGATAATTTCCTCAATTTTAGAAACAGGAAGAATTGTGTCAATCCAAAGAGTATCAGCGTATGTTGATTTTTCACCTTTACCATTTGTGATTTCATAGCCATAAGTAGCTACATAAACAGCACTTTCTGAATCAATTGACTTAATTTGTGCCACAAAATTTCGTAAGAAAATAATATCTTCTTCATCATCTAACGAAAAACTATTATAAGCCCTATCTCTTTTATCAAAATAATCGTCAAATCTCATCAGGACCTCATCATTCAAATCAAATTTTGTTGAATTAAAAACCGCTTCTAAGGCTCCCATATTTTATCCCTCCATTTCCGATTTTTTCATCTAGTAAAATCTTATTATTTTCCTGTACTAAATCGAATATTTCTAACATCTCCACTTTGTCGTCTTTTCACATTTACAGATTGTCACCTCTAGTACAATTTCATAAATTTTCTTAATTTTATCATATCAAATTATAAGGTTTTACACAATCAAACATTGTTATATCAACCAACCTTTTTTATGATTTTTCTATATACATTTTCTCATTTTTAATATATAATATAATTACATTGTGCCTAATAATTATATTTACATTTTGGAAAGGAATACCTATGAATGCAGGATACGTCCGTCTCTCCCGAGACGATGATAAGAAAAATTACGTTTCCATAGAAAATCAGAAGCTGATTATCAGTCAATATGCCGATGATCATGGCGTAAACATTGACCGCTGGTATGAAGATGACGGGATTTCTGGCTATATCTTTGACAGACCGGGATTTCAGCAGATGATGGCAGATCTGGATAAAGATATTGATACCGTATACGTCAAAGATTTCTCCCGACTTGGCAGACATAACGCAAAGGTACTTCTGCTTCTGGATGAGTTTCAGGAACGTGGTAAGCACCTGATCGTCATTGATGATAACTATGACTCTATGGATTCCAGTGATGACACCATTGGTATTAAAACATGGTTTAATGAAAGGTATGTGAAAGATACCAGTAAAAAGATCAAACGAGCCATCGGAGCCAGACAAAAAGAAGGAACTTTAATCACCAGACCGCCTTTTGGATACCGGCGCAATGAAAAAGATAAGACGGTTCTGGAAATCGTACCAAAAGAAGCAGAATATATTAAACAAATTTACGACTTATATCTTTCCGGTTCCGGCTATCGAAAAATCGCTACGTATCTAACAGAGCAGAATGCACCGACTCCTTCTATGATACAGCGGGAACGTGAAATCGAAGAAGGAAGATTATCCAAAAGGCAGGTCACTTCAAAGTGGTCGGATGCCATGATAAAAGAAATCCTGGATAATGATTTTTATATTGGAACGTTTCGGCTGAAAAAGCGCGCAAGGAATACTGTTCATGGAAAGGACAAGCGTGTCCCAAAGGAAGAACAGTGTATTTTCGAGAATCATCACCCGGCAATTATTGACAAAGCTACCTTTTCACTGGTGCAGGAATTAAAAGAAAAACGTAACCGCACGAATTATCGTGGAAGCCGTGGACAGTGGCTTGGTTCGGAGATTCCCAATCCCTTTGGAAGCTGTCTGTATTGTAAGGACTGTGGCAGCCGTCTCACACCGATCAAGCGTCAGACATCCAGCAGGGAACGGAAATATTATATCTGTACGACATATAATACCAAAGGCAGGCGTTATTGCTCCAAGGCTCATCTGATCGAAGAAGAAGATTTGATGGAGGATGTCCTGACTTATATCAAACTATGCAGAAATGCTCTCTGTGAGATTATTTCAACCTACGATTTGAAAGATTTTGAAGCAGAAAAGAAAACGGTAGAGGAAAAACGACAGGAACTGCATAGAAAAATCGGTGACCGGAAGAATCAACTGAAAGTTTTACTTACACAAAAAGTAAAAGATCTGGCGGTCTCCAATGGAAATGAAGATTTAATTAGTGAGACTTACGATTCCATGCAAAAAGATTTACTGGCTCAAATTCATGGTCTGGAAATGCAGTTGAAGGAACTGGATGAAACAGCAATCGAAACACCGGATGTAAAAGATAAATTACGGAATGCTCTTGACGTAGTAGATAAGATCATTGCCGGGGGAACGCTTGACCGCAGAGATATTGAACTTCTCATAGAAAAAATTGTGGTGGATGAGGATGGAATGCCGGAAATTACTTTAAAGTATGGACTATCCAATCTGATTCATTATAGTCCTGCCGATGAAATGAACCGCAGAGAAAATACGATAATTGCTATCGTAATGAAGCTGATTGCTGAGGATGAGCGTGGCTACACATCTGCCAAGTATCTGTCTGAGCACATCACAGATCTTGGATTCCAAAAGACAAAACAGAGTATTCTGCCCTATATTGAACTGGCGAAAAGTCTTGGGATTCTGGAACCCACAGAGAACTCGTTGAAGCCGTACAGAATCGTAAAATCAAAAGAAGAAATTACGGTGCTTGTCAAAGACTATCTGCCGGATACGTCAGATATCTCAGCAGAAACCACCGCAAAACAACTATCGGATGAATATTTACATTGTAATAGAGGCGACAGGCGGCATGCCTGAAATGGTATTTGAATATATCTTAAAGCAGAATCACATTGACCCAGCCTCTGATCTTACAATTGACCAGAACATTGATTTCGGTTCTACAGCTGCAGCCTTTGCTGAAGAAAAAGCAGACTATGACTTCACGGTAGAATTTGAACCAGGCGCAACCAACCTTGAAAAACAAGAAAAAGGATATGTTGTAGCTTCTCTCGGAACTGACAGCGGATATGTCCCATACACCGCATTCTCTGCAAAGAAAAGTTACATCTCGCAACATCCGGAAATCATTCAGGGATTTACCAATGCTTTGCAAAAAGGTATGAATTATGTGGCATCTCACACTCCGGAAGAAATTGCTCAGGTAATTGCGCCTCAGTTCAAAGAGACGACACCGGATACCATTACAACCATCGTATCCCGTTACTATGAACAGGACACATGGAAGAAGGATCTAATCTTCCGTCAGGAAAGTTTTGATCTTCTTCAGGATATTTTAGAAGATGCCGGAGAACTAAAAAAGCGTGCTCCGTATAAGAATCTTGTAACGACAATTTATGCCGAAAAATCCGCAAAAACAGTTAAAGATACAACGATTTCACATTAATCACAAAAATAATGTTGCAACCATTTCTTTGGTTTGCAACATTATTTTTGACTCTGTCTTCTCCTATTCTCTCTCTGTATCCAAATGCTCTTTCACATAACCACTGACTTTATCTCTCGGCATCTCCATCACCACTGCCAGTTCCCCATACAGGAACTTTTCAGCACTGGACATATATCTCTCATCGATATTAATCGTCTTTTTTCCTGCCTGGATTCTTTCTTTATTTCTCCCATAAGATGTCTTGATCAATGAAACCCATTCTCTGCACTGATTGTGTAATAACGCATTTTTGTACATTGCTTCCCGCTGCTTTTCATTCGTCACACCAATTGTATCAATCTCCGACATCTCTTTGATCAGATTCTCTGCTTCTTCTTTTGTAATTAACTGTCTGATCTGCTCCCTCTTGTTGTCAACCGGTGTATATACCGTTCCGGCTGCATCATATACCGGTTTTAACGTATAATACTCTTTATCCGAACTGCCCATATCAATCTTTCCAATATTTACCACTTCACAGACGCCCTCCTTATAATGCGCCACATAATCTCCTATTCTGAACATTTCTGCCTCCTGTTCTTAACACTTCTCTCATGGTAACTTCTGCAGACGTATGACAACGCTAAAAGGGCGCACAATCCGAAGTTATATCGAACTGCACGCCAACTTTTCTGGTATCGTATTATGAAATTTGTAAACGCGCTGACATAAACTCTTGATATAGCTATTATAACATAACTCTTGATATCAGTGTCAACCAACGTGAAATTTTTTATGCATTTCTTCTTTAAATTCTTTTCTTTTGAACATGATAAGTCCAATCATCAGCAGAAAACTACAGCCGATACAGATGACAGACGGAGTTCTGTAGCGGATCACCCCTGTCATGAGCAGTACGAACGGCAGTATCATCGAATATACCGACGCCATTACATAATATATCATATACTCTCTTGGTGATAATGACCGTATTCGGGATATGATCAGCATTACAATCTGGATCAATAGGCAGATATCCGGGATTCCGATATTTACCGACCATCCCCTCCATCCGGTTCCCAGATCCCATAACACGCAGATGCCGGACATGATCAGAAGCTGCCACGCCGCATTCTTCAACAGGTTAAAGCGCTTCACATACCCAACTGCCATCGTCAACCACATCGTTGCACAGCCGGACGCTACATATACCGACCAGTGTACCCCAGGGGATATGATGATATCGGTCATCATACTGAGCACAATTGCTGCAATACAGCAGAATGTAAATATCTGCAACACTTTCTTCCCTTCGTAATTTGCTTTTGCATCCTCCGGAAAATCCGCTTCTGTAACCGTAACCTGTACGCCGAGTTCTGTCAGTATCCGGTAAAAATTCCGCTGGATATTCGTACTGTCATATCTTGATGTAAAACTGAGTGAAAGTGTATCCTTAAAAGAACAGATACATAATTCTGTCCGGTTCGTACTGGTATACACTCCGAATTTTTCAATATAGTCCGCATAATCTTCCGGCATCTTTACTACACTCATATTAGAAAGCACAGCCGTCACTTCCTGCTCTGCCATCTTAGCTCCTGCACGGATACACCGGTTCTTAAGTTCCAGAGGTGCCCACTTTAAAATTTTATGCTTTTCTATTGCAATCAATTCATTCATCCGACCTGCCATATGTTCCTTAGACAGATTCTCCCGAAAATATATCTTAACTGCTTCCAGTACATCTTCAAACGAATCTTTTTCTTCTCCAAACTGATATCCCGGTTCTATATAACCAAAGAAATTCAGCATCGAATCGGATGGAAATATCTTTCTTAAATTCACCGGAACCATCAGTATGACCGGCTTTTTTTCCTGTATCCGGCTCATTTCCTCATGAATTGCACATATGAACGCCGTCGTTAAAAGCACCGACATGGATACTCCCTTTTCCCTGCTGATGCCCAAAAGTTCTTTTACCGGCACAGTCGCCTCATTGACTTGCAGTTCTTCGTATCCCTTTCCGTTCTTTTTAATCTGAAATGCCTTGATCTTCTTCTTTTTCTTTCTTGGAAAATCCGGATCGTAATAACGGCTGAAGCTGTCATCCTCCTGATCCTTTACCGTCAGATACTGATCTGATAATTCAACCGGTTCAAGTTCATCCTTATGAACCAGATACAGATAATTCTTCACCAGTTCCCGCAAGAATTCCGTCGCGCCGGTTCCATCAGTCAGTGCATGAAATACTTCAAAATTAATCCGTTTTTTATAATAGGTCACTTCGAATAGAAGCGTCTTTTTATCCCGTACATACAGACTGCTGCATGGTTCTTTATATTCTTTTCTTACTATCGGTCTTAATTCGCTTTTCTCCAGATAGTGCCAGAACAAGCCTTTTCTCATGACCGACAGGAATACCGGATATTTCTCAATTGTCTGATCCAGTGCCTCCTGCAGGGCATTTTCTTCCACTTCTTCCTTCAGTTCACAATAGAACCGGAATACTCTGGTATCTTTCGGACTGCTGGCAGCAGAAAATAACTTTGCTGCATTATCCAGACTTCTCCAGTAAGCACGTTTTTGTTCAAACACTGCTTTTCCCCCTTCTCTCTCCCGCTGCTATTCACCATCCGCCGGATTGACATTCTTTTCGCTTTCTTTCTGTCCATAGCTGTCAAGAAAGCGGTTAATAATCGCGAAACTCTCCTGCACATGGTAATATTTTACCCCCAGTGCAAAAAATCCGTGAAGTGCATCCTGAATCCGGTGAATCTCCACCTGATTTCCGGCTTCTTTCAGACGCCTTCCATACTCTTCCCCTTCATCTCTGAGCGGATCACATTCTGCTGTTAAGATCAATGTATCCGGCTGGTTACTGTAATCCGTTTCCATCAGAGGTGCAAGATATTTACTTCTCTTATCTTCTTCTGCCGAAGCATAAAAATTAATATAATCCCTCATCTTTCCAGCTGTCAGAAGATACTCTGTTCCATAGCGTCTGACTGACAGATACGGGGAATTCTCACTGTAATCATTATTCACTGCCGGATAGATCAGAATCTGTCTCTTTGGCAGAAATTCTCCCTGATCTCTTGCCATCAGTGAAACAGCTGCTGCCAGATTCCCGCCTGCGCTGTCCCCGATCAAAGTGATCTTGTCCGGATCTGTATTCAAAATGAACCGGTTCGTAAACATAGCCTTTGCCGCCATATAACAGTCATAGAAACCTGTCGGAAATGGATATTCCGGTGCCAGCCTGTACTCTACCGATACAACAATATGATTTGTTGCCGATGCCAGACGGGCACAGATTCTCTCATAATTGTCAATACTTTCCGTTACCCATCCGCCTCCGTGAAAGAACAACAATGCCGGGAGATCATCTTCCATCTTCTCTCCCGGAAGGAATATCCTCACCGGGATCTGATGATTACCATTATAAATCTTATAATCAATCGTCTTATAAAAGATTTTCATTGGATCGATCGCCTTTAAATTTGCCAGATGCCTCGAGGCTTCTACTTCAATGCCGTCAAAAGACAGAGCTTTCAATACTCTTCTCATGGATTTATTAATCGTCATACTACTTCCTTTACCTGTAACTTTTCTTTCTGATTTTCCTTATCTGATATATCCTTCTTCATACGCTTTTGCCTTATTAAATGCATATAATTCTGCAAATGTCGCCTCCCTGTACGGATTTACATAGAATATCCCAACGATTCCACAGGTAATTGCAGACAGTAATATCCATCCGATAAATGACAGATCCAGAATAAATGTCTCCATCTTCTGCCCGTCCATCATACGCTTACTGATCTGAAATGCTTCTTTTCTGTCCATTCCCGGATTCTCTGCAAGAATGTAAGGGATCATCAGATATTCATAATGTTTTACAATTCCCGGAATAACGAAAAGCAGCGTCCACAAAGATGTAAACAGATTTTTCAGGAACATCGCCAGCACAACATTCACATAATTTCCGGAACGGAATGCATCAAATATGGTTCCGACTGTTGGATTCTCTGTCTTATTGAGAACAAAGAACCTTTTTCCGCCTACTTCCAGAAGACTTCCCACAAATATCTCCAGTGCCAGAATTATGAGAGTCACTATAATTGCTGTCATTGTAATCGCCAATCCGGCAAACGGATATCCAAATCCATCTGTTCCATACAAACTGTTCTGCGAAGCACTGCCTCCGGCTCTTCCTCCATTCACACCACTTAATCCTGTGATAATTCCCATGATCACGGCTACAGCGACACATGACCAGTAATTCTTTTTAAATGCAATCCTGCCATTTGTTTTCAGTCTGTCTCTTGTCCAACTCATATCATATCCTCCTTGTCTATTCTTTTGTTATGTCTGCATTCTGAATCTTTTCATTCAGATCATTCAGATATACCCAACGTTCCATCTTTTCATCCAGCGCATTCCCTGCCTCTTCTTTTTTATCCATGAGTTCCCGTAATTTCACTGAATTAGTCGCATTAGCTGCAATCTGTGCATCCAGCGTCTCGAGCTTTTCTTCAAGCTTTGCAATATCATCGTCGATGGTCTCAAACTCCCGCTGCTCTTTATACGTGAACTTAAGTTTCGGTTTTCTCTGCTTCCATGTATCTTTGGAAGAACTTTCCCCTTTCGTTGATTGTCCTTCTGTTGCGGCGGCATGTCCTTTCAATGACATCTCCGTATCCAGACCTTCCAGTTCTTTTCGAATCAGATAATCAGAATATCCTCCCTCAAACTGGCGTACCTTCCCGTCTCCTTCAAAAGAAAAAATACGGTTCACGATACGATCAAGGAAATACCTGTCATGGGATACTGTTATGATAATTCCGTCAAAGTGATCCAGATAATCCTCCAGAATAGTCAGTGTCTGGATATCCAGATCATTCGTCGGCTCATCCAGGATCAGCACATTCGGCGCACTCATCAGCACACGCATCAGATACAATCTCCGCTTTTCTCCTCCGGAAAGCTTCTCAATCTTCGACCACTGCATGGCCCCGTCAAACAAAAAGCGCTCCAGCATCTGTGATGCCGTGATCTTTCCGTCAGATGTAGTGACATATTCCCCTACTTCTTTCACATAGTCGATCACTTTCATGGACGCATCCATATATTCGTTCTCCTGCGAAAAATATCCAATCCGGATGGTCTGCCCGATTTCTATTGTTCCACTGTCTGGCCTCACGATCCCATTGATGATCTTAAGAAGTGTTGTCTTGCCACAGCCGTTCGGACCGATAATTCCAATGCGGTCATTTTTCAGGAATATATAGCTGTAATCACTGATCAGCTTTCTGTTATCATAAGATTTGCTGATATTCTCCAGCTCGATCGTCTTATTTCCCATACGGGATGCTACGGAATCCAGTACCACTCTCTTTTCTTCCTGAATATCCTTGATCTCCTGCATCGCTTTGATCCGGTCAATATGTGCTTTCTGCTTCGTGCTTCTGGCTCTTGCACCTCTTCCCAGCCATTCAAGTTCGGTGCGGAGAAGGCTCTTCCTCTTCCGTTCCGTAGCCAGTGCCATATCCTGACGCTCTGCTTTCAATTTAACAAATTCGGAGTAATTTCCCGGATAACTGTATAGCTTTCCCTGATCCACTTCCACGATTCTTGTTGCCACACGATCCAGGAAGTAACGGTCATGCGTAACCATCAGTATTGCCCCTCTAAAGCCGATCAGATATTCCTCCAGCCACTCTGACATTGCATTGTCCAGGTGGTTCGTCGGCTCATCTAAGATCAGTATGTCAGCCGGTGTCAGCAATGCATTGACCAGTGCAATCCTCTTCTTCTGTCCGCCGGACATATGCTCTACTTTTTCATCATAATCATAGAACCCCAGCTGATTCAGCATAGATCTGGCATCTGCCTCGATCGTCCACTGGTTCAGTTCATTTACATTATCTGCAATTGCTGCGCGAAGAACTGTCGTTCCTTCTTCAAATTCCGGTGTCTGCGGAAGATAGCAGATCTTCACCTGCTTTCCCATACTGATCTTCCCTTCATCATATGGTTCGATTCCTGCAGTCACTTTTAACAGCGTAGACTTTCCCATCCCATTGATTCCGATCACACCGATCTTCTCATTTTCATTGATACTGAATGCAACATCATTCAGAAGAACACGGTCTGTATAAGCCTTTGTAATATGTTCCATCGTAAGTAAATTCATACGTTTGTTCTCCTTCATGTATCTTTCGGATACTTTTATAAGTCAGAAAAGAGACCGGAAACACCGATCTCTTTTCGTTCCCCACTTTCTATTATATTTTACAGAAAGATATATTTCAATATGAATAATACCGCAAGTACATACATTAATGCGCTGATCTTCTTTTCTTTTGCCTTTCCAGTCATCAGATTCAGGATCACGTAAGAAATCACTCCCATAGAGATACCTTCTGAGATGCTGTAGAAAAATGGCATAGCCAGGATACAGATGTAGCATGGCAGTGCTTCTGAAAAATTATCAAAATCAATGTGCGTCACATTTGTCAACATATAGAATCCCACTACGATCAAAGCCGGTGCTGTTGCAAACGATGGAATTGCAAGGAAGATTGGTGACAGGAACAACGACAACCCGAATAAAATGGCTGTTGTTGCGGAAGTCAGCCCGGTTCTTCCTCCTTCAGATACGCCTGATGCACTTTCCACGAACGTGGTAGTCGTTGTTGTTCCAAGAACTGCTCCGACGGTTGTTGCAACCGCATCAGCCATCAGTGCCCCTTTGATATTCGGAAGATGTCCTTCTTCATCTAACATACCTGCCTTGGTAGATACACCGATCAATGTTCCGATCGTATCAAACATATCAACAAATAAAAATGCAAAGATAACGACGATGAAATTCAGGGAAAATACTCCGCTAAAATCAAGTTTACCAAATACCGGCATGATACTAGGGATTGAAAATCCACTGCTAAAGTCCGGAAGCAGACTGTAGAATCCAATCTCCGGATTCGGCACATAGATACCTGCCATCTGGCAGATAATTCCTAAAATCCATGTGAGCAGGATTCCCCATAAAATATTTCCCTTTACATTCTTAATTACCAGAATTCCTGTAATTCCCACACCGATCAATGCAAGAAGAACCGTGATTCCCACGTTATTCATGGATGCTTCCACACCTTTTGCACTGTTGTACCCATCAATTGAGAATAACTCCAAAAGCGTAGAACCTCCCACTACGATATTTGCATTCTGAAGTCCGATAAATGCGATGAACAATCCGATGCCGACACTGACTGCAGACTTCAGATTTTTCGGGATTGCATTGAAGATTGCCTCACGGATATTTGTAAGCGAAAGTACGATAAATACGATACCTTCTACAAAGACGGCTGTCAGTGCAACTTCCCACTTATACCCCATTCCGAGAACAACGGTATATGCAAAGTACGCATTCAATCCCATTCCCGGCGCCAGTGCAAACGGATAATTGGCAAAGAATGCCATCAGAAACGTACCGATCATTGCCGCCAGTGCTGTGGATGTAAAGATCGCACCGGAATCCATCCCTGTCGCAGACAGGATACTCGGATTGACCGCAAGGATGTACGCCATGGTCATGAACGTAGTGATACCTGCCATAACCTCGGTCCTGACATCCGTCCCGTTCTCACGGAGCTTAAATAATTTTTCCAACATGTTACTCTTTTCCTCCTTATACTCTCAACAACAAGATATTAACTATAACTTACTGTATTTCCCTTATTTTTTTTCTCAAAGCAAGTACCTGGTTCGGTGCTACAGACAACTCATCGATCCCCATCTGGATAAACTTCTCAGTCAGACTAAGATCAGCCGCCAGATCACCGCATAATGCGATTTTCTTTCCTTCCAGGTGGATATTATTGGCAATAATACGGATCATCTTAAGAAGCGCCGGATGATGTGTATTATAAAAGCGCTCCAGTCTGCTGTTTGTTCTGTCCATTCCGAGTGTCAGCTGTGTCAGGTCATTCGTTCCGATACTGAAGAAATCTGCTTCTCTTGCCAGCTCTCCACTGATCATAACCGCTGCAGGCGTCTCGATCATAACACCGATCTTAATCTCTTCATTGAACGGAATCTTCTCGTCTTTCAGTTCATTCTTTATCTTTTCCAGAATCAGTTTCGCCTGTTTTACTTCTTCCACATCCGTAATCATCGGAAACATGACCGACATATTTCCATATGCGGATGCACGTAAAATTGCACGGAGCTGTGTCTTAAATATCTCATCTTTATCCAGCGATACACGGATTCCCCTATAGCCGATCTCCGGATTTCTATCTTCTCCGAGCTCTAGACATTCTGCCTGCTTTTCGCCTCCCAGATCTGCGGTACGGATTACGACCTTTTTGGTACCCATTGCCTCTGCTGCCAGACGGTATACCTGGAACTGCTGTTCTTCTGTCGGCAGCTTTGTCCCATTTTCGATATACAGGAATTCGCTGCGGAATAATCCGATTCCTCCGGCATCACTTCTCAGTACATTTTCTATATCTTCCCTGGTTCCGATATTTGCACAGACGTCAATCTTCTGTCCACTCTGTGTAATATTCTCTTTTCCCTTCAGACGTTCCAGATTCTGTACCTGGGTATGATTCTCATCCTGCTTCTGCTTCATCTTGGAAATCGTCGTATAATCCGGCTCAATATATACTTTTCCCTCAAAACCGTCGATGATGATCGTCTTGCCTTCGTATTCTTTTTTCAGGGATTCTCCCAGTCCGATCACCGATGGTATTCCTTTGGTTCTTGCAAGCACAGCCGTATGGGAATTGATAGTTCCATATCTGGTCACAAATCCAAGAATTTTGCTCTTATCAAACTTTACAGTCTCACTTGGATAAAGCTCTCCCGCAGCAAGAATAAACGGCTCATCCGTCAGCATCTTATCTTTCCATGTCCTTGCAAGAATCCGGAGTACTCTTGTCGATACATCCTTTACATCTGCCTCATGCCCCTGCACATAATTCTTATTACTCTTTGAAGCGCTTGCCAAAATATTTTCAACCGCATTTTTTACCGCATATTCTGCATTCAGCTTATGCTCAACAATAATACTTGTAATCTGACGGATGATCTCCTGGTCTTCCAGGATCATCTGCTGCATCTCAAAGATTGCCGCATTCGCTTCTCCGACATCCTTCGCTGCCAGATCATACAGATCGCGTAATTCCTGCAATGCCTTCTGTCTAGCTTTTTGAAAACGCATCACTTCTTTTTCTACATCTTTGACATAGATCCTGCGGATTTCTTTTGTATCACGCTTATAAAAGGAAAGTCTTCCGATCGCAATCCCTTCCGATATCTTTTTTCCTGTCAATGTAATCATAGTTTTTCCAACCTTTTAATCCTTTGTTAGTTTGAACAATATTACTTTACACGTTTGACGTTCATTCGTCAAGTAGATTGATTTTTTGTACAAAAGCACAAAAACATTTCATATATCCATTGACGTATTTATCAATATATGCTAATCTGACAATAGTGTATTTTATAGTTTTCCTATATAAATATGCGATTTAATAATATTTTATGGAGGTATGATCATGAAAGGTACTGTAAAATGGTTTAACAACCAAAAAGGTTACGGTTTCATTTCTGACGCTGAAGGTCATGATGTATTCGTTCATTATTCAGGACTGAACATGGATGGATTCAAGACGCTTGAAGAAGGTCAGGAAGTGGAATACGAAGTTACAGACGGCGCCAAAGGACCACAGGCTGTTAATGTAACACCGCTCTAATCATAACGAATCTAAGTTTTTGATGTACTTTTTATATATTAAAATATAGCTATTTCAGATTTGAATATTTAAAAGAAATACATGACTTAATGCGAGAGATTACGAAAAAAAGCCGGATAACAAATGTTATCCGGCTTTTTCGTACCTGTAAGACTAATTCTGATTCTGTGGTCTTGCAATATTCAGTTGCAGATCCACACCAAATGGATTCACCACTACACCTGTCATTTCATCACCCATTGCTTCCGGAACTTTTACCGCTTCCAGCACTCCCATAGAATATCTTGTATCCGAATGGTTGTTCTGGAACTTCAGGAACTCCTGAACATCGGTAAATACCGGCAATAATACCTGTCCGTCATTCTTATTCAACACCGGCATTTTCTTCTCTTCCGTGACCGCAGTAATGAAGGTTGCATCCTGATAATGCGCCATCAATTCTTCCTGAAGATCCTTCATATCTTCTGTAATCTTCATTTCTTTCTGCTTACGTGCTTTCTGCATGAAGTACATAGCTGTAATCTGGAAACTCGGATTCTCGATCGGTTCCTCTCCCGGTTTCTGCTCCGGTCTTCTGACCAGTTCTGTGAGTTGAAGCTTGATCTCTTCTTCTGTATCTTTTCCTACCCACATCCCATTCACTCCGGCCGGGAATAAACTGCTGTAAAATGGAAGCATGTATTTATTTTCAATATTAAATATCTTCAGAGGATTTCCCTCTTTCAGGAATTCCTGTCCGCCCTTCATGGCTTCTTCTTCAGAGAAGAAAATCAGCACCTGATCATCATAAGTCTCCGGATCGCACACTACGAAAGGCATTCTGGTACAATCAGACATCAATACATAGATGGCTTCTGCTTCCCTCATTTTCTTTAAAACATCACTCTTATCTACACCCATACTGTTCCTCTTTCATGTCTATTGGTTTGCACGATACGCTTCATCTGCACTATACACATCAAAGCCGCTTCCTTTCAGAATATCGATTACTCTTGCCGGATCATCACTCTTTAATACTGCTGCCGCATCATCTCCATTTGCAAAAGCGTACATATATTCAATGTTTACTTCACCGTCCACGATCTGATGCATTGCTTTGCTCAATGAACCGGTTGCATGTGGTACACGAAGTGCTACTACATCTGTCAGCATCGAAGTAATCCCAACTTCCTTTAATGCCATGCGTCCCTTATGCGGATCTGATACGATCATACGCAGCATTCCATAATCAGATGTATCCGCAAGACTCAGTGCTACGATATTCACATTGCTTTTTGCGAGTACATCTAATACTTCTTCCAGACGTCCTTCTCTGTTTTCCAAAAAAACCGATAACTGTTGTACGGTATTACTTACGCCCATGTTATTTCCTCCTGTTTATAAACCTCTGTTATCAATGACACGTTTTGCCTTACCCTCACTTCTTTCGATGGTCTTTGGCTCTACGAGTTTCACTCTTACTGCAACACCGAGTGCCTGTTTTAAGACTGCCGCAACTTTATTCTTTAACTCATCCAGTTTACGAATCTCATCTGAGAAATATTTTTCATCCACTTCTACCATAACGGTCAGCACATCCAGATTATTCTCACGGTCAACGATCATCAGATAATGCGGTGCAACTCCTCCACCGACAGAAAGCAGTGCAGTCTCAACCTGTGTCGGGAATACATTGACTCCGCGGATAACCTTCATATCATCGGTACGTCCTTTGAATTTTGAGATTCTCGGGAGTGTTCGTCCACATTCACAGGTAGAATGATCAATACTTGTAAGGTCTTTGGTTCTGTAACGAAGTAACGGCATACCTTCTTTGGCAAGTGTTGTAAATACCAGTTCTCCGATCTCTCCGTCTGCGCAATGGCTGTTATCAGCCGGGTTCAATACTTCCGGATAGAAATAGTCTTCATATACATGCATACCATTATGATGGATACACTCTAAAGCTACACCTGGTCCTGTAACCTCGCACAGGCCATAGATATCAAAGCAGTTTACATCCAGGAGTTCTTCGATCTTCAGACGCATCTCTTCTGTCCATGGCTCCGCCCCGTTGATTCCAACCTTCAACTGGAGTTTGTCTACGATTCCGGCCTCATTGGCGGCCTCTGCAAGATACAGCGCATAAGATGGTGTACATGCAAATGCAGTTGCGCCAAAGTCTTCCATACACATCAGCTGTCTCTTCGTATTACCTGCTGACATCGGGATAGCCATTGCTCCAAGCTTTCTTGCTCCGAAATCCAGCCCCATGCCTCCTGTGAACAATCCATATCCATAACAGATATGAATGCGGTCTTCTGCTGTAAGTCCTGCCATCGTAAGACCTCTGGCCACACACTCGCTCCATACATCTATGTCTTTCTGTGTATAAGAAGCAAGGGTAAGTTTTCCGGTTGTTCCCGATGTTCCCTGAACCCTGACAATCTTATCTTTTGGAACAGCCAGAAGGCCAAACGGATAATTTGCTCTTAAGTCCTCTTTCGTCGTAAACGGAAGCTTACCAATATCCTCAATCCCTTTGATATCCCCTGGTTCTACTCCTATTTCATCCATTTTCTTACGATAAAATTCTACATTTTCGTATACATTTTTCACCTGTTTTACCAGACGATCGCTCTGCAGTGCAGTCATCTCATCTCTGCTCATACACTCAATCTTCGGATCTCTGATCTGTTCTTTCCAATCTTTCAGTGCTACTCTTGCCATAACCTGTTCCGTACCTCCTTATAAATGATAGCCAACGTCAAATGCTTTTTTATTAATCTCAATGGTTTTCGGAGGAACTGTCTTTTCAATCACTTCGTACCACTGTTCTTTTGTAAAATCCATATGCTGAGCCGCTACACCAAGCACGATCAGGTTGAACACTCTTGGATTACCGATTTTCTTTGCTTCTTCTGTTGCATTTACTGTATAGACTCTGTGTTCTTCTCCGAGTGTCTCAATAATATTTTCCGGATACTGTGCTGCCCCGATCACAACCGGCATCGGATCGATTCTCCAGTCATTGATGATCAGTGCACCATCCTTTTTCAGAAAATGTGCATATCTGAGTGCTTCCAGACGTTCGAATGCGATGATCACATCCGCCTGCCCCTGTTCTACGATCGGTTCTGCCACTTTATCCCCATATCTTACAAATGTTACAACACTTCCGCCACGCTGAGCCATTCCATGTACTTCGGAAAGCTTTACATCATAGCCGCCGGCAATGGCAAGGCCTCCTAAGATTCTGCTTGTAAGCAGTGTTCCCTGTCCGCCGACTCCGACGATCATAATATTCTTTGCTGCCATTATCTGTCACCTTCCTTTACTAACTCAATTGCGTCAAATTTACACAGGCTTGCACAAAGTCCGCAACCTGTACACATTGTATCATCGATAGAAATGGTACCGTCTGCATTCTTTGTCATAGCCGGACATCCCGGTTTCATACACATACCACATTTTTTACATTTGTCTGTGTGTGTCTGATATAACGGTTTCTTCGACTTATCCAAAAGAACGCAAGGTGTCTTTGTGATAATCACAGATACTTCATCTTTTGCGATTTCTTCTTTCACCGCTTTCTCTACTGCCTGGATATCTCTTGCATTGACTTCCACAACATTCTTCACTCCGATCGCGCGGCACAAAGCAGGAATATCGATTGCGTATGTCGGATCTCCCTGAAGTGTCTTTCCGGTTGCCGCATGATCCTGATGACCGGTCATACCCGTTGTAGAGTTATCTAAAATAATAACTGTTCCCGTTGCTTTGTTATACATCATATTCATAAGCGAATTGACACCGGTATGTAAGAATGTAGAATCCCCGATCACAGCGACCCAGTTCTTGATATATTCTTTTCCTTTGGCTTTTTCCATACCATGAAGACTTGAGATACTGGCTCCCATACAGATTGTTGTATCCACGACACTAAGTGGTGCAACTGCTCCCAGTGTATAACATCCAATATCACCTGCTGCATGTATCTTTAACTTATTCAGCACATAGTACACACCTCTGTGTGGACATCCCGGACATAAGATCGGTGGTCTTCCCGGTGCCTCTGCAGGTTTGCTGATGTCCAGTTCCTCTTTCAGGATTGCCTGACGGATCATATTCGCACTGTACTCTCCCTGTACCGTAAAGATTTCTTTACCAATTGCCTTGATCCCCCAAGATTTCACCTGTGTCTCAATGACAGGATCCAGTTCTTCTACAACGTATAATGTATCTACTTTCGAAGCAAAGTCCTCGATCAGCTTTCTCGGAAGCGGATTCACCAGTCCAAGTTTTAACACAGATGCTTCCGGAAGTGCTTCTTTTACATACTGATAAGGAATTCCACTTGTGATCACACCGATCTTTGTATCGTTCATCTCAACTCTGTTGATCGGAAGTGTATTTGCTGCCTCTGCCAGTTCCTGATTCCGTTTTTCGATCTCTACGTGACGGAGTTTCGCATTTCCCGGCATCATAACATTCTTGCGGATATTCTTCTCATATGGTTTATCTTCGATCTCTTTGCGTTCGTTTAATTCTACAAGTCCCTGTGAATGTGCAAGTCTTGTTGTCGTACGGTATACAAACGGACGGTCAAACTGTTCACTTAAATCAAATGCGATCTTAATAAATTCTTTTGCTTCTGCACTGTCTGATGGTTCGATCACCGGGAGCTGTGCCGCGCGAGCGACCATTCTTGTATCCTGCTCGTTCTGAGAGCTGTAAAGTCCCGGATCATCTGCAACAACAATGACAAGTCCTCCGTTGACTCCCATGTAAGATACGGTATATGTAGGATCCGCTGCCACGTTAAATCCCACATGCTTCATACAGGACATAGCACGTACTCCTGATACGGATGCACCGATCGCTACTTCTGTTGCGACTTTTTCATTCGGTGACCATTCGCAGTATAAACTATCTTTATATTTGACCAGGTTCTCACTGATCTCTGTACTAGGCGTACCAGGATATGCTGCCGATACCTTTACTCCGGCCTCATATGCACCTCTGGCGATTGCCTCGTTCCCAAGCATAATTACTTTTTCTGACATACTTCTCTTCCATCCTTTCGTGTAAGCGGCATTCCGTTTACGCCACCTTGTAATAGTATAACATAATACTTTCATGAGTTAAAGCATTGATTTGTCAAATTCCAAATTTTTCTGTCTTCGTTTCTTTTGCTTCCGGATTACTCTTTAAATATAAATACCGGCATCGGCGGACAGTTCTTCCGGTTATAGTATTCATTGACGATCACGGTATACTCTCTTCCCGGAAGTGCTTTTATGTATTCGAGAATCTTCTCTTTTTCTTCGAATCCGGTATCTCCGCCACTATAAATACACAGGCTCATCATACCACCGTGTTTCAGTATGCCGAGACCTTTTCCGATTGCCTCTATGCTGGTCTGGTATGTAGTTGCAAGCTTATGATCCCCGCCCGGAAGATATCCGAAGTTAAAACAGATCACATCTGTACTCTCTTCCATTGCATACCGGTCCATATGCTCATGCCCGTCCAGGATCAGTTCCGCCTGCTGCTCTTTTCCGTGTATCCTTAGTAATTCTCGCGTCGCATCCAGTGCTTCCTGTTGAATATCAAATGCAAGTACCTTTCCATTTTCTCCGGCAAGCTCACACAGGAACAAGGTATCATTCCCCTTTCCCATGGTCGCATCGATATAACATCCGCCCGCTTCTGCCTGTGAACGGATGATCTCATGACACCAGTATGTGATCTGTGACTGTTTTATTCTTCCCATCTGTTATCTCTCTCCTAAAAATCAAACAATGACAGCTGGTTCGATGCCGGAAGATCCGCAAGGATTCCAAGATCAACCATCGTGTCAATAACGGTCTTACTTGCTTTTGTTCTCTGTCTGAAATCATCCAGCGACAGATAGGTCCCATCTTTTGAGGCTTCTGCAACTGCCTCGGCAGCCTTCTCTCCCATACCGTCAATGCTGGAAAGCGGCGGCATCAGTTTGCCATTTACGATCAGGAACTTCGTTGCCTGTGCTTTGTAGATGTCAAGCGGCTCAAATTCGAATCCTCTTGCATACATCTCCTGAACGATCTTCATATCTTTCATCGTGTCCTGTTCTTTTTTGCTGAGTGTCGCAGAACGACGATTGTAATCATCGATATAGTACTGAAGCTTTTCCTTCCCCTGACACATGATCTCATAAGAGAATGCATCTGCACGGATTCCGAAATATGCCCCGTAATATGCAAGCGGATAGTTGATCTTACAGTATGCGATACGGTATGCCATCATGACATACGCCGCCGCATGCGCCTTCGGGAACATGTACTTGATCTGCTCACACGACCAGACATACCAGTCCGGTACATTATGCTCAGCCATGTCTTTTTTGAATTCCGGCCATTCCTTACATTTTCCTTTGGCAACCGTTCCTTTACGGACACGTTCCATAATAGTAAAGGATTCCTCGCTGTCCATTCCCTTGTTGATCAGATACGTCATGATATCATCTCGGGTACAGATTGCAGTAGAAATCGTTGCCTTACCGCTCCGGATCAGTTCCTGGGCATTATTCAGCCATACGTCTGTTCCATGTGACAGCCCGGAGATACGGATCAGATCCGAGATTGTATTCGGCTTCGTATCCACGACCATCTGGATAACAAAGTCTGTTCCAAATTCCGGGATTCCCAGACATCCGACCGGACATCCGCCGATATCATCTGGTTTGATCCCAAGTGCCGATGTATCATGGAATAGCGAAATCACCCCCTGATCATCCAACGGAATCTTGGTTGCATCAAAACGATTATCCGTCTCATTGTATTCATTGTCCATCGCCGGAGAGCTGATGTATTCCTCCAGCGTCTTGATCATGGTCGGATCATCATGTCCGAGAATATCAAGCTTTAACAGGTTGTGGTCGATCGAATGGTAATCGAAATGTGTGGTAACGATATCGGTCGTCATATCATTCGCCGGATGCTGTACCGGCGTAAAGGAGTTGATCTCTTCACCAAGCGGAAGTACGATGATACCGCCCGGATGCTGTCCAGTGCTTCGCCGGATTCCCGTACAGCCCTGTACGATACGGTCAATCTCACATTTTCTCTTTCCCTGTCCGTGTTCTTCGTAATAATTCTTTACATACCCAAACGCTGTCTTATCCGCCAGTGTACCAACCGTTCCGGCACGAAACGTCTGACCTGCGCCGAAGATGACTTCCGTATATTTGTGTGCATTACTCTGATAATCTCCCGAGAAGTTCAAGTCGATATCCGGTTCTTTATTTCCCTTAAATCCAAGGAATGTCTCAAACGGGATGTCGAAACCGTCTTTTGTAAGCTTTTCTCCACACACCGGACAGATCCGGTCTGGCATATCCCATCCGCAGCCTCCGGCAAACTTTCTGACTTCTTCTGACTCAAAGTCGCTGTAGTGACATTTTTTACAATAATAATGAGGACTTAACGGGTTAACCTCTGTAATCCCAGCCATGGTCGCCACAAAGGAAGATCCTACGGAACCACGGGACCCTACCAGATATCCGTCCTCCACCGACTTCCATACCAGTTTCTGTGCAATAATGTACATAACGGCAAATCCATTTGATATGATAGAATTCAATTCTCGTTCCAGACGCTCGGTAACAATCTCCGGCAAATCTTCCCCGTACATTGAATGTGCCTTGTTATAACAGATGTCACGCAGCATCTTATCCGAATCCGGGATGACCGGCGGACACTTGTCCGGACGCACCGGTGTGATCTTCTCCACCATTCCGGCGATCTTCACCGGGTTCTCAATGACAATCTCTCTTGCCTTTGCAGATCCCAGGTATTCGAATTCCTCCAGCATCTCATCAGTCGTCCTAAGATACAGTGGCGGCTGACTGTCTGCATCACCGAATCCCTTCCCTGCCATGATGATCCTTCTGTATACCTCATCCTCCGGATTCATGAAATGTACATCACATGTTCCGACAACCGGCTTATTGAACCGTTCGCCAAGTGCCACGATCTTCCGGTTGATCTCTTTTAAGTCTTCCTCGTTCTGTACCTTCGTAATCTTCGGACTCTCGATCATGAACTGGTTATTGCCAAGCGGCTGGATCTCCAGATAATCATAGAAGTTTACGATCTTTGCGATTCGTTCTTCCGACTTTTCATTCAGAATCGCCTGATAAAGTTCTCCCGCCTCACAGGCACTTCCCACCAGAAGTCCTTCTCTGTATTTCGACAGTTCGCTCTTTGGAATTCTTGGTCTTCTTGCATAGTATTTCAGATGAGACATTGAGATCAGGGTATACAGATTCACACGTCCCACTTCATTCAGTGCCAGAATGATCACATGGTATGACGGAAGTTTCCGGACAGCATCAGCATTGTTCTCTCCAAACTGGTTTAGCTTCGCCAGATCATAAATGCCTCTGTCCTTTAACATTTCCACAAATTTTACAAATATCTCCGCAGTTGCCCCGGCGTCATCGACCGCCCGGTGGTGGTTCTCCAGTGAAATATGGAGTGCATTCGCCACCACATTCAGCTTATACTTTGACAACGTCGGCAGAAGGATACGCGCCATTGACACCGTATCCACCGATGTGAAATCCGGCTGGATATCCTGATATCTGCAGTTTTGTTCAATAAAACTTACATCAAAAGAGGCATTGTGTGCGACCAGTGCCGCATCTCCTATGAACTCCAGAAATTGTGGAAGAACCGTCTCAATATCCGGCGCCCCCATAACCATCTGGTCGGTAATGCTGGTAAGCTGTGTGATCTGGAACGGGATCGGTACTTTCGGATTGACAAATGTACTGAATTTGTCTGTGATCACGCCATGTTCTACCTTTACCGCACCGATCTCGATGATCCTATCCTTGATTGGACTGAATCCGGTTGTCTCCAGATCGAAGACTACATACATGTCATCTAGCGACTGCCCTTTTTCATTTACCGCTACATCAGTCAGATCATCTACCAGATATCCTTCCACACCATAGATAACTTTGAACGGATCGTCCTTATCCAGTGACTCAATATAATGATTTGCATCCGTGAATGCCTGAACTACACCATGATCCGTGACCGCCATCGCCGGATGTCCCCAGTCATGCGCCTGCTTTAGAAGTGTTGTGACGTCTGTTACCGCATCCATATCGCTCATCTTGGTATGGCAGTGAAGTTCCACTCGTTTCTCTGGTGCAGTATCCACTCTTGACTCTGTAAAATCACTGATCTTCTTGATTCCGACTACCGACTGGATATTCAGTTCCGAATCAAAACGGTCTACCGTTGTTACTCCTTTTAACTTCAAAAATGCACCTGTCTTAATATCTCCCAAAATATCCGCAAGCTGATCGTTCCGCACAAACATTTTCACCATAATAGAATCCGTAAAATCTGTAACTGCAAACATAATGATCGTCTTCTCATTACGGATCTCTCTGGTCTCCATACTGATGACTTTTCCACGGATTGTGATCTCACCCATCTCGCCTAACACATTCTGCAGTTCGATCGTCTCATCGTCAAAGTCTCGTCCGTAAATCAAATTCGGATCATCCGTAGCCTTACGTACAAACGAATAGCTGCCTTTTCCAAATGATTTGGAACTCTTAGCGCTGCTTTTATTACTGTTTTCTCCACCGGAAGTGCTTTTTGACGCACTTTTTTCCTCTTTTTTCTCTTCTTTCTGTTCCTGCGCCTGTGCTTTCTTTGCTTTGACTGCCTCAGACTGTTCACGGATTGCCTCTACTTCCTGTTCTAATTTGGCTTCGTTATATTTCAACTTACTGTCTTTTGCCTTTTCATACAGAACCCGTATCTCCACCGGCCGTTGAAAACGCTCTGCAAATACACCCGTCAGATACTCCGACAGGGAGTCCTTTTTTCCTTGTGCAACAATCGTATCCGTCAGCGTCAGACAGAGAATATTACCATTTTCAAATTCATAACTGGCGTTCTGGAGCATGTTCCGCTCTACAACGCTCTTCTGATCCAGTTCCATCAGAAAACTGTCGTAGTATTCATTCATCAGATTCTCCGGTGTATACTGTTCCGATAGGTCATACTGCTCCCGCACTGTCACCTGGATATGGCTTCTGGCAAATAACTGCTGCTTCAGCATACGCTCCACTTCATATATATCCTTTTTCTGGATCAGATGTCTGCTGTAAATGCTGACACGGATAAAGTCTCTCGTAGAATTTGTGGAAACTTTCGTCACCTCTACGCCCTGAAACATCATCTGAATATCATCTTTTACTTTTAATGTCGGAAATACCTCAAAAAACGGCTTACTCATTCCAGTGTAACAACTCCTGTCTCAATGTCTCCAATAATTCGTCTTCCTTTACTTTCTTCACGACCTCACCTTTCTTGATCAGAAGACCTTCTCCGATTCCGCCGGCAATTCCGATATCTGCTTCCTTTGCTTCTCCCGGTCCGTTAACCACGCAGCCCATAACGGCCACCTTGATATCCAGCGGAATATCGGCCACCATTTCTTCGACTTTATTTGCAAGTCCGATCAGATCGATCTTGGTTCTTCCGCAGGTTGGGCAGGATACCACTTCGATTCCGCCTTTCCGAAGTCCCAGCGTCTTTAAGATCAGTTTTGCGGATTTGATCTCTTCTACCGGATCTCCGGTCAGCGATACACGGATCGTATCACCGATCCCCTGGTTTAAGATCAGTCCCAGTCCGATGGAAGATTTGATATTTCCTGCAAGCAGCGTTCCTGATTCTGTAATGCCGACATGTAACGGATACGGACATACCGGTGCCAAAAGTTCATGTGCTTTTACACACATCATAACGTCCGATGATTTGATACTGACCACCAGATTGTCATATCCCATCTCTTCTATCATATGTACTTTGTCCAGTGCACTTTCTACCAGGCCTTCTGCCGTTACTCCATGATATTTTTCTACCAGATGTTTCTCCAGTGAACCGCTGTTCACTCCGACACGGATCGGAATATTATATTCTTTTGCTTTTTCTACCACTGCACGGACTCTTTTTTCATCCCCGATATTCCCAGGATTGATACGGATCTTATCTGCCCCGTTCTCAATTGCGGCAATTGCAAGGCGATAATCAAAGTGAATATCTGCCACCAGCGGAATATGTATCTGTTCTTTGATCTTGCGGATACTCTCTGCTGCCTCCATCGTCGGAACCGCCACCCGGATAATATCGCATCCCGCTTTCTCAAGCTTTAAGATCTGCGCCACACAGGCTTCCACGTCTTCTGTTTTCGTGTTCGTCATAGACTGGATCGCAATCCGCTCCCCGCCGCCGATACACACATTACCGATCTGTACTTTTTTCGTTTTATTTCTGTAGTCTTCCATCCTTTTCCCTCCGTTTTTATGATATATAAACTTCTTTTTTGTCTTTCTTCTTGCATATGCGCATTTGTCCCTATAGCAACAAATGCCCCTCTATACCATACATATAGAGGGGCTGTCATTTTTAATTCTTATTGAACATCATCTGTTCTCCATATTCACGCTCTGTCAATGTCAGCGTTCCGTCATCAATACTATATTCAAATGTCGTTCCTATGGATTGTACTGCATTTTTCAAAGTCTCTGTTGTATACTGTCCATCCGACTTTTCTGCAATTTTCTGAATCTGTGCATCGTCCTGCTGTATAGAAATCGTCTTGGATTCTTTGTTCATCGTATATGTCATCGGAACTTCTGTATCTTTTCCTTCTCCCGATGCCGGAATTGTTACCGTCATCTGACCATCACGACTGATCTTCAGATTCATATTACCGTCCTCATCCGTCCAAGAACCTTCTAACGGATTTCCCGTAAACATCTTCATCAGAAGAAATATTGCTACGATTATAATCAGGACAGATGTAACAGACGTAACGACTGTCCATATCTTACTTCTTTTTGCCTCATCATTGTTTTCTATCATCTATCCGTTTCCCTTCTTTTTATTGTGTCTTTTATTATTCCCGCTATTATAGATTATATGTGCTTTTTTCTTCCGTGTCAACGACAGGTCTTTTGTTTCTTCTTCCCTTTACTCGTCAATCTCCACAAGCAGATAAAATCCCCTGTCCGTCTGTTCAATCTTCTTGATCTTTCCTTTTCTTGCTCTGATCCGCTGTCTGGTACGGTAGATTCCTGACATAGCGATGGATGGTTCGACCAGATATGTATATTGACCGGTAACGGCACTTCGTTCACTGATCTCTACTTCCTGTCCTTCTGTCACCAGACCTTCTCTTTCCATTTTAAAACGTTCCACACGCATTTTTACTGTCTCCTTTTCTTTTTATCCACACAATACCGCAAAAAGCAAAAATCGTCAGCTTTCCTTTGAAAAACTGACGATTTTTGCCGGACAGTTCTTATTCCTTTACAAAGCGGTGATAAATATAATCATTTGCTTCTTTTTCCTGACTGTCATCCAGTGGAGTAAGAATCACTTCTCCGCCATACTTTCTTTCCAGCGCTTTTCTGATCAGATAATCACTGACCTGTGGATTCTTCGGAAGCAGCGGACCATGCAGATAGGTTCCGATCACATTCTTATACACAACACCTTCATAACCGCTTTTACCATCATTTCCGGCTCCGTACAGAACCTTTCCGAACGGTTTATTTCCATTCAGATAAGTTCTTCCGCCATGGTTTTCAAATCCTACTACCGGCATGTCTACAAGTTCACTGTCCAGAACGATATTATCGATCAGACGTCCTTCTTCCTGCTCCGTATAGATATCCACCAGATTCAGGCCCTCGATCATTCCGGCATCTGTTTTATAGTACTTCCCAAGAAGCTGATAGCCGCCGCACACTGCGATGACCACACCGCCGTCTTCTACATAATCTTTGAATTCACTTTGGATTTCCAGAAGACTTTTACACACGATTGCCTGTTCCCTGTCGGAACCGCCTCCCAGCAAAACGATATCCAGTTTTGAAAAATCGATCTGATCTCCGGTGTTGAATTCTATTGTCTCTGCTTCTATTCCCCGCCAGATACAGCGTTTCATCAGACATGCAATATTCCCTCTGTCTCCGTACAGATTCAAAAGATCCGGATACAGATGACCGATTGTAAGTTTCATATCCTTAGTCTCCATTATCCTTCTCCTTCCATCTTTTTCAATACATTCCGGGTACTGAACAGAGCTGTATAGTTCACCAGTACATACAGGTTACCACATCCATTTTCTACTCTTTCACGGATTGCCTTCTCCACATCTGCTTCCAGCATGGACGTAATATCTACGTATTTCATACGTAATCTCATATCCTGACAACGGATACCGCTTACTGTAATGGAATTGATATTCGCTCCCTTGAATCTGTCAAAATCCACATCCCAGAGCCATGAAATATCCGTTCCGTCCTGTGCATTGTCATTGATCACAATGATTACATCTTTCATGGATTCATCCTGCATTACCGCAGAAATATTCTGATTAAATCCCGCCGGATTCTTTGCAAGATTCAGCACGATCTTTGTGCCCTGTACATCAAATTGTTCCATGCGGCCATTCTCCGGATTAAATTCTGCAAGCATGTCCTGGAAATGTTCCAGTCCAAGTCCTCCGGTTCTTCCTGCTGCATATGCTGCCAGAATATTATATACATTGTAGAAGCCTTTATAATTGGCTTCCAGATGTCTTTCCTCAACTGTAAATGCAAGATGATCACTGACCGCTACATCCGATGCATCATATACAATTGCCGGCCGCTTAAACTCACAGCCCGTACATGCATAATCTCCAAGCTGGCTGTAATGATAGAAATTATACTTCAACGGAGCCCCGCATTTTTTACAGAAACGTCCCTCTCTGATCTCATGCGAATCTTTATCATTCACTACCTTTTCGCTGATACCGTAAGTCACATACGGATTACCGCTTTCCATTGCAAGGTATGCGGACAATGCATCATCTCCGTTCACAATCACCTTCATCTTTGGTGCACTCTGCATCACTTCTTTTAAGATGTTCATTGTAATGTCAATCTCACCATAGCGGTCAAGCTGATCACGGAACAGATTTGTCAACACCATGTAATCCGGCTTAAAATGTGGAAATACCCTTCTGGTTGATGCCTCATCAATCTCAATACAGGCATAATCTGCATCCAGATTACCACTGAAGCCTGCGCCCAATACAAATGCTGCTACAACTCCATTCAACATGTTCGATCCGGTATGATTACAGATTACTTTATAGCCTTCTTTTTCAATTGCTGCACAAAGCATATTGTTGGTCGTCGTCTTTCCATTGGTTCCGCATACAATAAAAATATCTTTTCTAACCTGGCCTGCAAGATCGTGCAGGATACTTGGATCAATCTTTAATGCAATTTTCCCCGCCCAGGTCACACCCTGGCGGTGAAAGATGTGTACACTTGCTTTTTCACTTATCTTTGCTGCCCATACAGCCAGCATTCTGCGTACTCCCATAATTTTTTTATTCCCCGATCAGTTCCTTGATATTTTGCGGTTCCGGCATCGAGCGGATTGCACCTTTTTTCATCGTGATCAGTGCTGCACCCGCATTTGCATATGTCAGAATCTCTTTTAATTTTTCTTCGTCCAGATTATCCAGACCATACTTCAACACACCATTGATAGAGCATCCGCAGAACGTGTCACCTGCTCCTGTTGTCTCGATTGCTTTCACGGTAAATCCCGGCTGTTCTACACGAAGATTTTTATAATAAGCTCTGCTTCCTTCTTTTCCCATAGTCAGGAAGATAAGCGGTATCTGATATTTCTCCTGAAGATACTTAATTCCTTTATCATAATCTTCTTCTCCGGATACGAACTGAATCTCATTATCCGAAATCTTCAGTACATCACAGTTTTCAAATCCGTACTCCATCTGCTCCTTCGCCTCATCCAACGTCTTCCAGAGCGGCGGACGTAAATTCGGATCAAACGTGATCATACATCCGGCTTCTTTTGCAACGGAGAGTGCCTTCTTTGTTGCAGTTTTTACCGGTTCATCTGTCATAGAAAGTGTTCCGAAATGGAATACCTTTGACTGACGAATCAGATCATAATCTACTTCCTCTTCCTTTAACATCATATCTGCTCCCGGTTTGCGGTAAAAAGAAAATTCTCTGTCACCATCCGGGAAAGTATGTACAAAAGCAAGTGTTGTGTGGATATCCTGATCCATTACAAGTCCCTTTGCTTCTATTCCTGTATTCGTAATCGTATCCTTCAATAATTTACCGAACTGATCATCACCTACTTTTCCGATAAAGGCTGTTTTTCTTCCCAGTTTATTCAGCATTGCAAGTACATTACATGGTGCTCCACCCGGACATGCTTCAAATAACTGATTTCCCTGCTCACTTTCCCCGTTTACCGCAAAATCGATCAACAGCTCTCCGAGTGCTGTCACGTCATACTTCTTTTCCATATACACTACTCCTTATCTTAATCTTTATATTATTATTTATTTTACCATATAATTTGTCATTTTAAAACCTGTCCATATTGAAAGTGCATTATCACTAATTTTCGCATAAGTCTTTGTTATTTTTTTGTCATTTTTGCCTATTTACGAATTTGGTAATGATTGATAAAATAATAACAAATAATACAACAACCTGACGTATTATTTTATATTGTGAAACAATGATTTCACAAATGTTCGTGTTTGGACGGTACTCCCCTCCCACGAACCCTCTCTTGATAGCGTTTTGTAAGAAAGTCACATAAAAAGTTTCCGCCAAAACTTTTTATGTGACTTTCTTCATTTTCTTTAACATTCTTCGGCAATTTTATAGATCAGCTTTTCGGTATCTTCCCATCCGATGCATGGATCTGTGATAGATTTTCCATAGATCATATCCGCCGATATATCCTGTCTGCCTTCTTCCAGGTAGCTTTCTACCATAACACCCTTGATCATCTTCTTAAGATCCGGGTTGTATCTGCGTGAATGCAGTACCTCACTTACGATACGGATCTGCTCTTTGTATTTCTTATTTGAATTCGAATGATTCGCATCAATCACCGCTGCCGGATTCTTAAGATCTTTTTTCTGATATAATTCCCAGAGTCTTACACATTCTTCATAATGGTAATTCGGCATACATTGTCCGTACTTGTCCACTCCGCCGCGGAGAATGGTATGTGCGAGCGGATTGCCGGATGTCGTCACATCCATCGTTCTGTAAATGAACCGGTGTCCCATCTGTGCCGCTACGATTGAATTCAGCATTACAGAGAGATCCCCGCTGGTCGGGTTCTTCATTCCGACCGGAATGTCCATACCGCTCGCAGTCAATCTGTGCTGCTGGTTCTCCACCGATCTTGCTCCTACAGCCTCATAAGAAAGAATGTCATCCAGATAGCTTCTATTTTCCGGATATAACATTTCATCCGCTGCCGTCAGGCCACTTTCTTTCATTGCACGGATATGCATTTTACGGATCGCCATAATCCCCGCATACAGATCCGGTGCTTTGTCCGGATCCGGCTGATGCAGCATTCCTTTATATCCTTCCCCTGTTGTTCTCGGCTTGTTGGTATAAATTCTCGGTATCAGCATCAGACGATCTTTGACTTTTTCATTCACTTTCGCAAGCCGGCTTACATATTCACATACAGAATCTTCATTATCTGCCGAACACGGTCCGATGATCACTGCGAATTTATCGGATTTTCCGGTAAAAATGTCCCGGATTTCCGTATCACGTTCTTTTTTCAACCGGATCAGTTCCTCAGACAGAGGGTATTCTTCTTTCAGTTCTGCCGGCAATGGCAGAACTTTATTTACTTTCATAGACATAATCTTTTTCCTTATTTTATCCTAACAGATGTACCCCGCCAAGAAGCACATACGATATAAACCACATAATTACAGTTGCCATACAGATTCCAACGATCACTGCCGGGAACGCTTTCTTAAACTTCATTCCCAGAAGTGCTGCGATCAGAGAACCTGTCCATGCTCCTGTTCCCGGAAGCGGAATTCCTACAAAAAGTACCAGCCCCCAGAACTCATATTTCTCAATCTGATCCTTCCGGCTCATGGCTCTGTTCTCCAGTTTATCCACGAGCGGCTTGAATGTCTTCGTTCCCTTCATCCAGTTAAATACCGGTGTGATCAGAAGCAGAATAAATGGAACCGGAATAATATTTCCGATAATGCACAGTGGAATCGCTGTTGACACCTTGACCCCGAGGATCGGTCCCGCAACCAGAAGTGCACCACGAAGTTCCAGGATCGGAATCATGGAAATCAGAAATACAATTACCTCTTTACTTACACTTCCGCTTAACGCATCAATAATTCCATGTATTAATGTATTGGTCATAAGAAACTCCTCTTATTTATTCATATATTTTTTCAGGAACGCAAACATTGCTTCCATCTCTTCTCTGGTTCCTACAGTGATACGCATATACTGTTCGATTCTCTCACTGCCCCAGAAGCGCACATAGATATCATTCTCTTTCAGTGCTTCAAATAATTCTTTTGCATCATAATCCGGATGCATGGCAAAGATAAAGTTCGATTTGGAATTCAGGCAGCGGAATCCAAGATTCTTTAATTCTTCTTTTGCCCATTCACGTGTCTCGATAATCTTATTCACACACGCTTCAAAATATGCCTGATCCTTTACCGCTTCCACACCGCATACCAGTGATGTCTGGTTCATAGTATAAGAGTTGAAAGAATATTTTGCATCATTCAGGTATTTGATCAGAGTCGGATTACTGATTGCATAACCGATACGCATTCCTGCCATTGATCTTGCTTTTGAAAATGTCTGTACAATGATCAGATTCTCATATTTGTCAATCAGTTCCAGCGCAGAACGTCCAGCAAAATCAACATATGCCTCATCTACAATTACGATCACATCCTGATTATGTGCGATAATATCTTCTACGTCAGCCAGCTCTTCATAAAGCCCTGTCGGTGCATTCGGATTCGGGAAGATCACACCACCATTTTCCTTGTAGTAATCTTCTTTTACGATCTTGAAGTTCTCATCTAACTTCTGGCATTCATACGGAATGCGGTACAGATCCGCCCATACCTTATAGAAGGAATAGGTAATATCCGGGAAAAAGACTGGTTTCTCCGAGTTAAAAAATGTCAGGAAACACATGGATAATACATCATCTGATCCAACTCCTACAAATACCTGATCCGGATTTACATGATAAAAATCAGCCAGTGCATTCACAAGCGGTGCTGCCGTCGGATCCGGATACAGACGCAGACGGTCTGTATCCATCTCCTCCAGCGCTTTTGTCACGCCCGGTGCCGGCGCGTATGGGTTCTCATTGGTATTTAACTTGATTACTTTGCGCTGCGGCTGTTCGCCTGGCACATAAGGTTCTACTTTTCGAATGTTCTTTTCAAATGCTTTCATGCTGCTCTCCTAGAAATATTCTTTCGCCAGTTCTTTGAATTTTGGAAGTGAATTGATGATCGTCTCGTGAGATACGCAGTATGCAAGTCTTACATATCCAGGACACGCAAAGGAGCTTCCCGGTACGATCAGAATATTATATTTCTTAGCGGCTTCACAGAACTCCTTCTCATTCAGAACCGGTGATTTTACAAAGAGATAGAATGCACCCTGTGGTTTGATACACTCGAATCCACATTCTTTCAGGCCGTTGTAAAGGTCTTCTCTGTTGCGGTCATAGAAAGAAAGGTCTGTCTTTTCATTCAGGCATTTTTCCACTACTTTCTGCTGCAGTGTCGGAGCATTAACAAATCCAAGGATACGTGTTGCCACATTTGCTGCCGCAAGCACTTCTTCACTGTCTTTCATCTCATCCGGAATCACCAGGTAGCCGATACGTTCTCCCGGAAGAGACAGCGATTTACTGTAAGAATATCCTACAACTGTATTATCATAATATTTTGTGAGATAAGGAACTTCTACTTCGTCATAAGCAAGTTCACGATATGGTTCATCTGAGATCAGGACAATATCCGTTCCGAATTCTTTCTGTTTTGCCTCCATGATGGCAGCAAGCTTCTTAATCGTCTCTTCGGAGTACACCACACCTGTAGGATTATTCGGATTGTTAACGATGACTGCTTTAGTCTTAGGCGTGATCTTCTGCTCGAATTCATCCAATTTCGGCTGGAAATCTACAGTATTCGGTGAAATTTCGACCAGCACACCATCGTAATTATTTGTATAAGAACGATATTCTCCAAAATATGGTGCAAATGCAATTACTTCATCTCCCGGATTGATGATCGCTTTCAGAATAACATTCAGACCTCCTGCGGCACCGACTGTCATAACAATATTCTTTTCCTCAAAGTGCGTATCAAAACGTTCATTCAGAGATTTTGCTACTGCTGCTCTTACTTCCGCATATCCGCAGTTGCTGTTGGTATATCCGTGAAGTGCAACCGGATCTGTGTCATTTACAATCTCGATGATCGCATTCTTTACAGCCTCCGGTGCCGGCACATTCGGATTACCAAGACTGAAATCAAACACATTCTCAGCTCCATAAATCCCTGCCAGACGGTTACCTTCCTCAAACATTGCACGGATAGCCGAACTGTTGGCCACCATATTTTTCATCTTATCCGCTATCATTTTATTGCTCCTTTCTCACTGCAAGTCTTTTTTGTCTTTCAAACATCTTTTTCTGTCACATCGCCCTTTTCCACCATAAAGACAGGACGGTATGAAAGTTTTGCTTTTCTGAGTCCTTCCGCTCCGGTATCATCTTCCCTGTTCACATATTTGTAGTTCATACATTCATGTTCTACAAACTGCTGGTTGATCATTGTATATGCACCCTGTACATCTGCATATGCCTTTTCAATATGCACTACATACGTATCCTCACAGATAGGTTCTCCGATCGTAAATGCTACAACTTCTTCGTCAATCCGTAAAACTCCTCCGGTCAGATGAAGTTCTTCGAACAGACGAAGGGAATTCAATGCCACACACATCTCACCCCTTTTTTCATCGTCGTCTTCACATTCATTCTCTTTCCGCCATTTTAATGCCATCTGAAAGCAGTCTTCCAGATTTTCTCTGGTCATACTTTCATATGACCAGCGTCCGTCATACAAACTTTTGAACTTATTAATATGGTTACGTTTCCCATGGAGTTTTTTCCCTGAAAGCGTCGCTAACTTTTCTGATTCATATACATAATCTGCAGAGTCTCTGTCATACTCAATCTGAAATCTTTCCGGATACCATTCATTCAGCTGTTCGAAATATTCCGGTGTCACATTGTACATCAGGAACGGTCTGCCTTTTTCTTTAGAATACTCCATCATCTCTTCCAGTGCATTTTTTACATCTTCCGGCGCTCCTGCCGGATACGCAAAAGATACGTGATTCTCATCTTCACTTTTGAATACCAGTGCATTCTGTACAATTGCCCACTTCACCGGATATTGTCTGGACCAAAGATAAACATTGGCAAATGTTCTCTCACAGCTTCTGCTGGTATGATGTTCAAAGTAATGCGCAATAATCTCCTGATCTTCTAATTCTGCACGCTTAAACTGTATTGCTTCCATCCTTTATATTTACCTTCTTTTAGTTTCAGCTATTTTCTGATAGTCATATTCCGGATTCTTACATTTCCTCATTCATATTTGCAAGCTTTGCAGCCTGATCGGCTGCGATGCAGGCATCAATGATCTCCTGGATGTCTCCATTCATGATCTTATCCAGTTTGTATAATGTAAGTCCGATACGGTGATCTGTCACACGTCCCTGTGGGAAGTTATAAGTACGGATCTTCTCGGATCTGTCTCCGGTACCGATCTGACTCTTTCTTGCCTCTGCTTCGGCATCATGACGTTTCTGGCATTCCAGATCGTACAGCTTCGCACGCAAGAGAGCAAATGCTTTGTCCTTGTTCTGCAGCTGTGATTTCTCTGTCTGACTGTAGATCACGATTCCTGTAGGATAGTGAGTCAGTCGTACAGCTGAATCTGTCGTATTGACACACTGTCCACCGTTACCGGATGCACGCATTACATCGATACGGATATCTTTTTCATCAATCTGGATATCTACGTCTTCTGCCTCCGGCATAACTGCTACAGTAATAGTAGAAGTGTGGATACGTCCGCCGGATTCTGTCTCTGGTACACGCTGTACACGATGAACTCCGGATTCGTATTTCATCTTTGAGTACGCACCCTTTCCGTCGATCATAAATGTTACATTTTTCATTCCGCCGATACCAATCTCTTCACACTCTACCAGTTCGACTTTCCATCTCTGACTTTCTGCATAGTGCATATACATACGGTAGATTTCAGCTGCAAAAAGTGCCGCCTCGTCTCCGCCCGCACCGGCACGGATCTCAACGATAACATTCTTTTCATCGTTCGGATCTTTCGGAAGAAGAAGGATTTTCAATTCCTGTTCCAGTTCCTCCACACGCTTTTTGTTATCATTCAATTCTTCTTTTGCAAGTTCACGCATCTCTTCATCGGACTCTTCCTCTAACATCTCGAGGCTGTCCTCGATTGCCTGTTTGCATTCTTTGTATTCATTATACGCCTCTACAATCGGAGTCAGGTCGTTCTGCTCTTTCATAAGTTTGCGGAAGCGGTTCTGGTCATTTGCCACATCCGGTTCCTGAAGTTCATTTAATATCTCATCCAGACGGATGCGCAGATCTTCTAATTTATCAAACATGGTATTTCCTCCTTAACATTACTCTTTATTGTACCTTCCCATAACAACGCGGTCAAGTCCCGCCAAATCCTTTTTTACCTGGATTTCTTCATATCCCTGTTCTTCCAGGAGAGCCGATACATCCTTTCCCTGATCAAAACCGGTCTCAAACAGAAGATATCCACCTTTGTTTATATGTTTTACACTTTCTTTCACAATCAGACGGTAAAAGTATAATCCGTCCGTTTTCCCATCCAGTGCAATCCATGGATCATGAAGCTTTACTTCATCTTCCAGACTGCTGATTTCCTCCGTTCTGATATACGGTGGATTTGATACGATCATGTCATATGTTTCTGCGATGTTCTCGAACAGATCTCCCTGTATAAAAACCGCTCCGGTCTGAAGTCTGCTGTCATTTTCCTTCGCAACTTTCAATGCTTCCTCTGATATATCACATCCGGTTCCGGACACGCAGATTCCTTTCCTTTCCGCAAATTTCAGAATGCTCTCCAGAATACAGCCTGATCCTGTACACATATCCAGGATCTGCATCCCCGGCCGGATCTTCTTCAGCGCCTCTTCTACCAGTGTCTCTGTATCTTGTCTCGGAATCAGCACATGCTCATTCACCTTGAAATCAAGCCCCATGAATTCCTGTTCACCGGTAATATGCTGAAGCGGGATTCTCTGTGCTCTTGTCTCAATATCTTTCCGATAGTGCTCTGCTTTATCCTTCTCTACCTCTTTATCCGGATCAGCAAGAAACATGGCTCTGCTGATCTTTGTCTCGTATTCCAACAGGTACCATGCATCTAACTTTGCATCCGCTATCCCAGCTTTTTCCAGACAGATGGTTCCGTCCCTGTATAGATTACGAAGTGTGAAAATTGTCCCGTTCATAAGCCCTCCAGTCAAATACTGCTTCTACTGCCTGTATCGCAACTTCTATCATCCCGTCATCCGGTTCACTGGTCGTCATCTTCTGGATTGCCATTCCAGGTTTACTCAGCAGATTAACAACTGGATTGTCACTGTTTCCCGCAAGCTTCAACACCTCATAGGAAACACCTGCGATCACCGGAAGCAGCACGATACGTACAACCACTCTCATAAGCGGTGACTCTACCCGGATCAGGAGCAGCAGAATAATACTGATCGCAAGCACGAAAAACAGGAAGCTTGTACCACAGCGTTTGTGCTGCCGGGAACTGTTCCTTACGTTTTCCACCGTGAGCGGAAGTCCGTGTTCAATGCAATTGATACACTTGTGCTCCGCACCGTGATACATAAATGTTCTCTGGATATCTTCCATTCTCGAGATCAGTAAAATATAGACAATAAAGATTCCAATTCTTACAAAGCCTTCGATCACTGTCCGCAAATGATAAGACGGAACAATCGGTTTCATCAATGATGACAGGAAATATGGCAGGACCATAAAGATCGCCACTGCAGCCACAATAGAAAATGCAACTGTCCCCGCCATCAAAAGACTTTCCTGTTTTTCTTTTTTCTTTTGTTCAGCTTCGGAAAAATTTTTCTCTTCCTCTTCTTCATAGAATGATGCTGAAAATGTCAGTGTCTTAATTCCCAGTACCATAGAATCAATAAAATTGAACACTCCTCTGACAAACGGAATTGTCGTCAGTTTCTTATATCTGCCGGTAACACTGTGAAATTCCTCTGTCTGGACAAAGATCTCCCCGTCCGGCTTCCTGACAGCTACGGCATAATGGTCCCGATTCTTCATCATGATACCTTCCAGCACCGCCTGCCCGCCAATATTCGATGATTTCATATACTCTCCTTCATATATTCTGTATCATTACAAGTTCTATATAATTAATTATAAGAAAAAAGGGCTGAGATTCAAAAACCTCAACCCAATACCTGTAATCTTATTTGTCCATTCCGTATTTCTTATTGAATTTATCAACACGGCCACGAGCCTGAGTTGCTTTCTGCTGTCCTGTGTAGAATGGATGACATTTAGAACAGATTTCTACATGGATTTCTTCGCTTGTAGATCCTGTCACGAATGTATTACCACAGTTACAAGTTACAGTTGCCTGATAATAATTTGGATGTATTCCTTCTTTCATGATTTTCACCTCTTCTTTATTTTCTTGACACGCACATAAATGTGCCGTAAATTTCTTTTCATTTACACAGCTTGTTCATTGTAGCACAAGAATCAATATTTGTCTAGATAAATTTTGTCTTTTTTACCATTTGTATTAATTCTTCATTATTCTTTGTTCTTGAGAACATATTCAGAATGTTATCTACCGCCTCTTCCTGACGCAGTCCATTCAGACCTTTTCTCATACTTTCTACCGCTTCCTGTTCTTCTTTTGAAAGCAGCAGGTCTTCTCTTCTTGTTCCTGATTTCAAAATATCGATTGCCGGGAACATTCTTTTTTCCGAAAGCTTGCGGTCCAGTACCAGTTCCATATTACCGGTACCCTTGAACTCTTCGTATACCACATCGTCCATCTTACTTCCGGTATCTACCAGTGCTGTTGCAAGAATTGTAAGGCTTCCGCCTTCTCTCATATTTCTTGCCGCACCAAAGAATCGCTTCGGCATATGAAGTGCAGCCGGATCGAGACCACCGGACAAGGTTCTTCCTGATGGTGGAACAGTCAGATTGTATGCTCTTGCAAGTCTTGTAATACTGTCGATCAGGATCATCACGTCTTTCTTGTGTTCTACCAGACGTTTTGCACGCTCGATCACCATCTCAGATACACGCTTGTGATGTTCCGGAAGTTCGTCAAATGTTGAATAAATAACTTCTACATTTTCCCCTTCAATAGACTCGCGGATATCTGTTACTTCTTCCGGACGTTCATCGATCAGCAAGATCAGGAGATGTACTTCCGGATTATTCTTCTGCACGGATAAAGCCACCTGCTTTAACAAAGTTGTCTTACCAGCCTTCGGAGGCGATACGATCATCCCTCTCTGTCCTTTTCCGATTGGAGACATCAGATCCATAATACGCATGGCCGTACTTGTCTTCCCGCACTCCAGGCTCAGTCTTTCATTCGGAAAGACCGGCGTCATATCTTCAAAATTCTTTCTGTGCATGATCTTCATCGGATCAATGTTATTTACCTTTGACAGATATAAAAGTGCACTGAACTTTTCCTGCTGCGTCTTGATTCTGGTATTTCCTTCCAGAATATCTCCTGTTTTAAGATTAAATCTACGGATCTGCGATGGGGATACATAGACATCATTATCTCCCGGCAGATAGTTCGCACTACGGATAAATCCATATCCATCCTGCATAACTTCAAGAATCCCCCGCACTGTAATACCACTGTCCAGCTTGTCTATGTCATGAACTTCTTTATCTCCGGTATTGGCAGATAATTCTTTTACTGTTTCTTTTGCGTTATTCTTTACTTTCTCGTCTTCCTCCAGCATGCGCTCGATCAGTTCAGCTTTTTTCATGGTGGAAATTCCTTTTAATCCTCTTGCCTTTGCCAGGTCTTTTAATGTCGCCAACGGAAGAGATTCATACTTTTCTTTCATCATATAGCCCTTTCACCTCAAAATATATCTTCATTCTCTATCTGGTTTCCCGTTCATAACTTCATCATTCATTGATTCAGCATTTCTTAATTTGCAGGTTATCTGGAAAATTACGTCAGAAATGACGATATTAGTTGAAACATGACATTATTATACTATATATCTCTACATTTTTAAAGGACTTTTTTGTAATCCACTGCACAGTAATCTACTGCACATCCCGGCACATCTTTTCACAAACAGCACCCTCTCACAATAAATTGTTTCACTTTTCATGCTTTCTGCGTATATTGACTTGCTCTTCTATGAATGATATGATTAAAAAAACTCATAAAAAGGTGGTATCCATAAAATGACAAATAGCGAAAAAGCTTTAAAAATGCACGAAGAATGGCACGGAAAGATTGAAACCTGTGCAAAATCCCACGTAAACTCAAGAGAAGATCTGGCAATTGCTTACACTCCTGGTGTTGCGGAACCTTGTAAGGTGATCGCCAGGGATCCGGAGGCTGCCTATACTTATACAATGAAATCCAACACTGTAGCTGTTGTTTCCGACGGAAGTGCCGTACTCGGACTTGGTAACATCGGTGCTCTTGCTGCAATGCCGGTTATGGAAGGAAAAGCAGTACTTTTCAAAGAATTCGGCGGTGTCAACGCTGTACCGATCTGTCTTGATACACAAGATACGGAAGAAATCATCAAATCCGTTGTAAATATCGCTCCTGCTTTCGGTGGTATTAATCTGGAAGACATCAGTGCACCCAGATGTTTTGAAATTGAAGAACGCTTGAAAGAACTCCTTGACATTCCGGTATTTCATGATGACCAGCACGGAACAGCTATCGTTGTCCTTGCAGGTATCATCAATGCCATGAAAGTAACTGGAAAAGACAAAGAATCTGCCAAAGTTGTTGTAAACGGTGCCGGTTCTGCCGGAGTTGCTATCACAAAGCTTCTTCTCACCTATGGTTTCAAAGACGTGACAATGTGTGACATCAGCGGAATCCTCGGAAAAGGATCTCAAAACCTCAACTGGATGCAGCAAAAGATGGTCGAAGTAACCAATCCGGAGCAGAAAACAGGTACCCTTGCCGATGCTTTAAAAGGTGCTGACATCTTTGTCGGTGTATCTGCTCCGAATATTGTCACCCAGGACATGGTTGCTTCTATGAACAAAGATGCCATCCTCTTTGCTATGGCAAACCCTGTACCAGAAATCATGCCGGATATTGCCAAAGCAGCCGGAGCAAAGGTTGTGGGAACCGGACGTTCCGATTTCCCGAACCAAGTAAATAACGTAGTTGCTTTCCCTGGAATCTTCAAAGGTGCTCTGGAAGGACGTGCAACTGCAATCACGGAAGAAATGAAACTTGCCACTGCAAAGGCTATCGCAGGTCTGGTTCCAGATGAAGAATTAAATGAAAATAATATTCTTCCGGAAGCTTTTGATCCACGTGTTGCCGACGTTGTAAGTCGTGCTGTAAAGGAACTGATCTGATATGACTGTACGCTGGGGAGAAAAAAGATATTATTCTCTCGATTATTATCTGAAAACTACTTATGGTGAAAAGCTCTATAAGATTTCTCTCGATGGCGGTATGACCTGTCCAAACCGGGATGGAACACTTGGAACCCGCGGCTGCATTTTCTGCAGTCGCGGAGGTTCCGGTGATTTTGCCGAAAGCCATACCCTGTCTGTCACAGAGCAGATTGAATCCGGTAAAAAACAATCTGCGAAAAAATATACCGGATCATCCTACATCGCTTATTTCCAGGCATACACCAATACTTATGCTTCTCTTGCATATCTGGAAAAGTTATATATGGAAGCCATCCTGCATCCTGATATCCGGATTCTGTCCATCGCAACCAGACCGGATTGCCTGAGCACAGAAATCTTAGATCTTCTGGAACGTCTGAATCAGATCAAACCTGTGTGGGTCGAGCTGGGACTTCAGACTATTCACGAAAGAACTGCCCGTTATATCCGAAGAGGCTATGATCTTCCGGTATTCGAGACCGCTGTATCTGAACTTCGCAGACGGGGAATAGATGTCATCGTCCACACGATCCTCTGCCTTCCCGGCGAGACAAAGCCTGACATGCTTCAGACCATACAGTATCTGAACAGACAGGATATCCAGGGAATCAAGCTGCAGCTTTTGCACATATTAAAAGACACTGATCTGGCAGAAATCTATGCGTCCGATCCATTTCCGGTTCCAGATCCGCAGGAATATTACGAACTTCTCGGATCATGCATCAGCCACCTCAGACCTGATATTGTTATCCACAGGCTGACCGGAGACGGACCAAAGGAGCTTCTGACCGCTCCTTTATGGACCTGTAATAAAAGACAGGTACTGAATCAGTTACAGTCGTACTTTAAAACACATGACATCTGGCAGGGAAAGGAGTATTAACCATGGCCAAATCATTTACGCTATATAAATTAATCATTTTGTATATGTTGAATCAAGTTGATTTTCCTCTCACCAATTCCCAGATATCTGAATTCATTCTGGATAAAGGATATACAACCTACTTCAAATTACAGCAGGCTTTATCCGAACTTCTGGAATCGGGATTTATCCGAGAAGAGTCTACACATCACCGTACATTTTACCATCTTACGGAGGATGGTGCCGAGACAATCCACTATTTCACCAACGATATCTCACCTGCGATCCAGCATGATATTGATGAATTTTTAAAAGAAAAGCATTATGAATTAAAAAACGAAATGTCTGTGAAAGCAGATTATTTTGAAAATTCCAACATGGAATATTCTGTGCGCTGTCAGGTCATTGAACAGGGACTTCCCCTCATCGACCTTACCGTAACAGCCCCGACAGAATCCGAAGCCGCAACCATTGCAAACAACTGGCAGAAACGTAACCAGGAGATTTATGCGTCGGTGATGGCGAAGCTCTTATAAATATTATTGGGATTTAATTTATTAACGGGGAAACGGCCTCTCAGTCCATGAAGGAAACAATAGATAAGGCTTCTTGTTTAGGTTCCATACCATAAGAAACACTAAGAGAGTCAGAACCACCTAAAAGCAAAGGAACTACGCTCAAACTCGGCGTTCGCCTCAAACACGTTCGCTTCGTTCCTTTAACGGTGCTTCTGACTCTCTAATTGTTTCTAACGGCATTCCACATTCACAATAATCCTTATCTATTGTTTCCTTCAAGTCGTGACTGGCAGCGAATGTTAATAAATAAAATGCCCGGAAGTGTAACCCGGTGGAGGCCACTACGGTTACGCATTTGTCATTTTATTCCGGTTCGGGTATCCACAGCCTTCCTGAATTAAATCCCAATTAAATTTAAAATAGAAACTCACTCATGACATAATTACTCACATCTATCCCTTTTTCCGTAAGGCGAATGTTGTCTCCCGTATCTTCCAGCAACTGATTCTGATACATATGGATCAATACTTTTCCATATACATTTTCAACACTTCTGCCAAATGTCCGGCGGAAGTCTGCTTTGGATATTCCTTTTATCCGTCTAAGTCCCAGGAACATATATTCTTCCATCTGGTTTTGCGGAGTAAGAACTTCAATTTCACCACCTTCTACGAAGCGCTGGTTGTTGATCAGGGACGCTGCTCCGGTTCCGATCCCTAGATATTCCGTACGGTTCCAGTAGCCGAGATTATGCCGGCATTCGTATCCTTCTTTTGCATAATTTGATATCTCATATCTGTGATACCCATAATTCTGCAGGATATTTTTAGTAAACTGATACATCAGTCTTTCTGTATCTTCATCCGGAAGTTCCCTTCTTCTTCTGGCCTCCGCACGTTCGCCTTCCCCGTATTTTTCATAAAATGGTGTTCCCTCTTCGATAATCAGACTGTATGCCGAGATATGTTCCGGCGCAAGTTCTGCAACTCTTTTGATCGTATCTTCCCATCCTCCCAGTGTCTGAAACGGGATTCCGGACATCAAGTCTACATTAATATTCTGAAATCCTGCTTCTCTTGCCAGGAAATATGTATCCAGGAAATCCTGATATGTATGAATCCTTCCAAGCATCTTCAATTCCTGATCATCCGTTGACTGTAACCCAATACTCAGACGATTGATTCCGATATTATGATAAGCCATCAATTTTAACTTGTCTACCGTTCCCGGATTCACTTCTACTGTGATCTCCGCATCCGAGTCAACCGGGAACGTGGAACGGATCGCATCGAAGATACTCCTCATCTGCTGTGCCTCAAGGATGGACGGCGTACCTCCTCCGATAAATATACTGCTCACATGGTACAGTCCTCCAAGATCATAATACGAACGTATCTTCTGACACAATCCCATGACATACTCCTGTCTCGCCTCAGGTGTTGCCGGCGCAGACAGAAAGTCACAGTATCTGCATTTTTTTACACAAAATGGTATGTGGATATATAATTCTAATGGTCTCATTATTTATCGTCCAGCTTCAATACACTCATAAATGCTTTCTGAGGGATCTCTACGCTGCCCACCTGCCGCATACGTTTTTTCCCTTCTTTCTGTTTTTCCAGAAGCTTTCTCTTACGGCTGATATCTCCTCCGTAACATTTTGCAAGCACGTCTTTGCGCATCGCGCGGACCGTCTCACGTGCAATGATCTTGCTGCCGATTGCCGCCTGGATCGGAATCTCAAACAGCTGTCTCGGAATCTCTTCTTTTAGCTTCTCGCACATTTTTCTTCCGCGTTCATAAGCCGTATCTGCATGAATGATAAATGACAGTGCATCGACTTCTTCCTTGTTGATCAGTATATCCAGTTTTACCAGTTCAGACTTCACATATCCCGCCATCTCATAATCAAACGACGCATAACCTCTGGATCTTGATTTCAACGCATCAAAGAAATCATAGATAATCTCATTAAGCGGAAGCTGATAATGCAATACTGCACGAGTCTCCTCGATGTATTCCATCCCCTCATACACACCACGACGTTCCTGACACAGATCCATGATCGCACCAATAAACTCTGATGTCACCATGATCTCTGCCTTGACCATCGGTTCTTCCATATATTCAATCTCAGAAGGATCCGGAAGATTCGATGGGTTCGTAAGCTCTATTACATCTCCATTTGTCTTGTGTACTTTGTAGATAACCCCTGGGGCAGTCGTTACCAGATCCAGATTATACTCTCTTTCCAAACGTTCCTGAATGATTTCCAAATGCAGAAGTCCAAGGAATCCACAACGGAATCCAAATCCCAGCGCAATTGACGTCTCAGGTTCAAACTGAAGTGACGCATCATTTAACTGCAATTTCTCCAATGCATCCCTCAGATCCGGGTATTTTGCCCCGTCTGCCGGATATAATCCACAATATACCATCGGATTGACTTTTTTATAACCCGGAAGTGGTTCTGCACATGGTCTTCCTGCATCGGTCACCGTATCACCCACACGGGTATCTTTGACATTCTTAAGGCTGGCCGTGATATATCCAACCATTCCGGCACTCAGTTCCTCACACGGAATAAACTGTCCGGCTCCAAAATAACCGACTTCCACAACTTCTGCCTTTGCTCCTGTTGCCATCATAAGGATCGGTGTTCCCTTTTTCACGGTTCCCTCTTTGATTCTGCAAAATACAATAACTCCTTTATACGCATCATACAGGGAATCAAAGATCAAAGCCTGAAGCGGTGCTTTTGGATCTCCTGTCGGTGCAGGCACTTTCGCCACTATCTCTTCCAGCACCTGATCTACATTCAGTCCGGTCTTTGCTGAAATCTGAGGTGCATCCTCTGCTTCAATTCCGATCACATCCTCAATCTCTTCGATCACACGCTGCGGATCTGCACTTGGAAGATCTATCTTATTCAGTACCGGAACCACATCCAGGTCATGATCCAGTGCGAGATATACATTGGCAAGCGTCTGTGCTTCCACTCCCTGTGCAGCATCTACCACCAGAATTGCCCCGTCACACGCTGCCAGACTTCTGGATACTTCATAATTAAAGTCGACATGTCCCGGTGTATCAATCAGGTTGAAAATATATTCTTCCCCATCTTTTGCTTTGTATACCGTTCTGACTGTCTGGGCTTTAATCGTAATTCCACGTTCTCTTTCCAGTTCCATATTGTCCAACACCTGCGACTGCATCTCACGGCTGGTGAGAAGACCGGTCATCTCAATGATACGGTCCGCCAGCGTCGATTTACCATGGTCGATGTGTGCTATAATACAAAAATTTCGAATTTTACTCTGATCTATTCCTGACACTAATATCTTCTCCTTATTACACGTTTATCTTATCAATTCTATCATGCAGCACTGTATTTTACAATGAAAAGTTCCACGCTCATCACATCATTTAAGCGGCCGGTCTTGACCAGCTCTTCCGTATCTACTGCATCTTCCAAAATACTTCTCAGTTCTTTCTTTTCGAATGTCCGGCATTGCTGCATATATTTTCCTGCAACAAACGGATGCAGTCCGACTGTCTTTGCAATCGCAGCCTTGTCATAACGCTTTCCTGCCAGATCTTTGACTTCCAGAAGTAATTTAAACTGCCTTGTCAACAAATATAATATGCGCATTGGCGGCTCCTTTAATGCCAGCAGGTCATAATAATAATCCAGCGCTTTCTTCTGATTCCGTACCGCCACTGCTTCTACCATCTCAAAGATTTTATTTGTAATCTGTGTCGTACAGATTGCTTCGATATCCCGGACTTCAATCTCTTCCTTTCCCATACAGTAACAGAACAGCTTTTCCAGTTCTTTTTCCAGATTTTCCATATCTGTCCCTGTGGTAGACAACAGATACCTGGCCGTCTGTTCTTTGATCTTATATCCCTCTTTTTTTACATTCCCTGCAACCCAGTATAAAAGTGTCTTCTCATCCTGACGTGCCATCTCTACCACGCGTCCTTTACTCTTGACAGCCTTATACATCTTTCCACGCTTGTCTGCTTCATTTTCCACAAATAAAAAACAGGCGGTATCCGGCATTGTTTTGATATAATCTGCAAGCTCCGGTGACGCATTTTTGAAGAATCCGGAATTTTCGATTACGATCAGACGTCTGTCGGCAAAAAACGGCATTGTCTCTGCAAGATCGATAAGTTCTCCCGGATTGATTCCTTTTCCTTCATAATATGCATAATTCACCGTATCCCCGTCCGGAAATATTGCTTTCGTGATCCGGTCTCTGTATTGCTTTTTCAGGTAAGCCTCTTCTCCGTACAGGAGATATACCGGCTTAAAATTTCCTGTTTTTATGTCTTCATTTAAAGTTTTCATCGGTTCTCTCCCATCTTCTTTCACCTCTTAAAAGTATACTGAATTCCGACTTTAAGTTCAACTGTTTCCACCGTGAATCCACATAGTTTTTTCCCTGACCGTCACGGCAACCGCTCCGTTATCCTGTGTAGAATATATCTTTGCACCCGATTTTTCAAGTCTTTTCAGCGTCAGATCATGCGGATGTCCGTAACGGTTCTTTCTCCCTGCTGATATCCATGCATACTGCGGATAAACTGTCTGAAGGAATGTCTCCGTTGTAGAATTCTTCGAACCATGATGCGCTGTCTTTAGTATTTCCCATGTAATCTTCTTTTCTTCCTGTATCACATCCAGGACCTCCGTCAGCCTCTCTTCCCCTTCTTTTTCTACATCTCCGGTAAACAACATATCAAATTCACCGTATTCCAGATGCAGGATCATGGAGGATTCGTTTCCAGTCGTCACATTATGACTCTTATCATCCGTATTTCCTCCCGGGCCCAGACAAGTAAACTTCATTTCACCTTCTTTCAGTTCCGTTCCGTATTCCATTTCCTTCACATCTGTGCCATACATTTTTGCCATTGTTATAATTTTAAGAATCCTTTCATCCCAGTACTGTTTTCCCGGCACTACAAGATTCCGGATGCGCACTCCCACATCCTGACGCATCAGAAGTTCTTCTATTCCATTCATATGATCCAGATCTCCATGAGACAGAAAGACATAATCAAGTTGTGCAATGCCCCGGGATTTTAGAAATGGTTCTATTCGGTATTTTCCAATCTCTTTCACATCACTGCTGCCACCATCGATCAGATAATTCTGATGCTTTGGTCCCTGCACACAGATACAGTCTCCCTGCCCGATATCCAGCATTGTCACCTCCATTCCTCTTCTTAGCAGCGGTCCTGATATCAGTATCAGCCATGCAGTAATATAAAGTGTCAGACTAGCCATGTACTTTTTTCTGATTTTTACCGGCTGTCTATCCATATATTTCCATATCAGAATGATTCCTGACAACATAAGATAATAGACTATGCACCGCCATTTTTCCGGTCTTCCTGCTATCCATCTTGCCACAGGAAATTTCAGGAGCAACACACAACATCCGTCATAGAGTTTTAATATCCAGCTGCACACCATCAATATCCATGTTCCAGATGTTCCCCCTGCCATCCGCACAAGTGAGCCTGCCATCCCGCAGGATAATATTACCGGCATCAACGGTATCACCAGAAGATTCAACATCACACTATATAACGGCACTTCGAAAAAGAAATACAGAATCACCGGCCACAACACACAATTCATGGCAATTCCCGGCCACAATATGCGTACCATTACCGGCTGCTGTGATTCTTCCTTCACCAGTGGTATCACTGTGCAGATCGCAAGTAATGCACCAAATGAAAGCAAAAAACCGCCATCATAAAGATACAGCGGATTACTTCCAACTGCGATTACTGCTGCTACAGAAAGTGCCGTCGGCATATCGTATTTTCTCCCTGTAACATCCGCACCGACCCGGAACAGGAACATTACCCATGCCCTTAGTACCGAGACTGTCATCCCGATCATTGAAACATACAGAAATAACAGCATTCCTCCTGCCAGTCCTCCTGCTTTGTACGAACCTGTCAACCGCCGGAATAAACGGTAGGCACCCAGTCCGGCAAACGACAGATGCAATCCTGATATAGCCAGGATATGCCCAATCCCATTCACCTGGTAAAGTTCCTTCATCTCCGGATCCATATCACTCTTTTCCCCAAGAAGTATCGCAGCAAGGACTCCCCCTTCCCGTTCACCCATTTCCCGCACCAGCAGTTCCTTCCACCCGGCACGGAACACTGCCAGCTTTTCCCGGAAAACGTCCACACTTTTATCGGTGATCTGCATCTGACTGCCGTAGATTTTCCCATGGATCCCCTGTTTCTGATAATAAAACTTCTGATCAAAATTACCCGGGTTTCTTGCATTTTCATAAAATGATACTGTCCCCCGGACTTTTATCCTGTTTCCTATATGTAGTTTTTCTCTGGAATTGATATAAACGATTATCTTTGACTCTTGAAATTTTTGTTTGTTAGAAATAGAATAAACAGAATTATGTTTCAGATAAATCATCTGACCATTTTCTTTTTGCTCCTGCCTGTAAATCACACCACAGACGATGACAGATTCATCTTCCGTGGTGCAGATTTCAAGCGGCGATGGGCGAAGTTCTTTTATAAACCGTTCCTTTCCCACCAGCGTACAGGAAGCCAGAACACATAGAATGATCAGACAGACACTAAGAAGCGGCCTGTTCCTCACGCACTACTCCCCTTCCACAATATTCAGGTTTCGGGAAAGTGGCTTTTCCAGACTTATCTTCCCCATATAATTTACATTTGTTTTTCCATCGATCAGGATCTGTACCCTGCCGATCGAGCTTCCTTCTATAATTGTATTCACGATCGCATAGACCGGAAGTTCCGGATTCATCACATTCGTTGTGTCCAGGAACCCCTTATCCAGGTTCACATAACAGATATGATCCTTTACAGATACACTCAGCACCTTTGTCTCTGCCGGGATCACTGCCGTCTCGTTGTCCGATGAAGGACCCTTGATCAGCTGTTCTACCAACACTTTTTCTCTTGATATGCTGCTGTTATACCGGATACTGACCTTTTCTTTTACCAGACGGTCTCCCTGCTTATCACCATAATACAACAAAAATGTCTCTTTCTGATAGGAATGGAGACTCACACCTGTATTTTTTACAAAATCCGATGGCTGCATATAACCAACCACCTGTCCATTCATATCTTGCAATGCTTCTCCGTCGATCGTGAATAACACAGCATCCACTCCCGAAATCTGTCCGACAGACTGAACAACCGCAGCGCGCAGCAGAATCTCTTCCGTCGCACTCAGTTTCTGGTAATTCCTGTTAAAATCTACTATAAGTTTTCCATCCTTCACTGACCATTCTTTCACCTTTACCTCTTTTACAAAAGGACTGCGGTAATCAATGTCATCCGTATTCTTCTGTATCTTATCCAGGATTTCATCAATCTGTTCTTTCTGTGTTTTGCCTTCTGGCTTTATGCCTTTTTCAACCAGCGACACACCCTCGGAATCTGTATAATAGATATGGAAGTCTGCTGTTTTTCCTTCTTTTTTGCATCCCGTCACCGCCAGAATACAGATGGCAGTAAGCATCAGGATCCAGTAACTCTTTTTCTTTATCATCGCATTCTCCTTCTACCTAAGACACATAGTTTAACGGAATTCTGACTGTAAATGTTGTTCCCTCAGACGGCTGACTGAATACTTTGATCGCCCCGCGATGCATAACCACTGCACTTCGTGCGATTGCAAGTCCAAGCCCTGTCCCGCCGATTTCCCTGGAATGTGACTTATCCACACGATAGAATCTTTCAAATATATGTTCCTGCGCCTCTGCCGGAATACCGATCCCTGAATCTGCCACTTCAATATAACAGTTCTTATGATCCGCATTCAAAGTCACATGAACCCAGCCATTGTCCTTATTATATTTGATCGCATTTTCTACCAGATTTGAAATTGCAAGCGAAATCTTCATCTCGTCGACTTCAGCTGTGACCGGGCGAATACTTTCGTAAACCAGTTCAATATTTCTTGTTGCTGCGATCGGACGCAGTCTCTTTAAGATTTTTTCCACCAGCTCATTCATATTTTCGGATTTTATGTTCATGGTGTTGGCGTTATTCGCTGTTTTATCCATCTTCACCAGCGATAACAGATCATTAATGATCTTGTTCTCACGTTCGATCTCTTCTGACATATCTCCCATAAATTCTTTATAAAGCTCTACCGGCGCATCCTCCTGCAGAAGCAGCGAATCCGCCAGGACCTTCATGGATGTCAGCGGTGTCTTCAATTCATGCGATACATTGGATACAAATTCATTTCTCGAATCGTCCAGTGTCTTCATACGTCCCGACATCTTATTAAATGCCTCTGACAATTCTATCGTTTCGGTATATGTGTTCTCATGCAGGTAGTTATCATCATATCCTTCTGTTACCGCTGCGATCGACTCTGTAATACGTCTGAATGGTTTCAGCATCGCTATCCCCGCCAGAACTGCAATCATCATTATAACCAGAATCGTCGCAAGTGCCACTACATCTGCCTTGTTTCTTAATATTTCCAGACTGTCCAGCACTGAATCTGTAGGTGCACTTACCAGCAGCACACCTACAACTGCATCATCTTTTCCTATGATTGGTGCGGTCACTTCTATATATCTGTTTTTTCTGTTATACTCACTGGTTCCTTTGTCTTGGAAACAACGGATTACATTGCCGGATACGATGGTCTTGCCCTTGTCCATATCATAAGTATCTTCCTGGATCTTAAATGCTCCATCTATCACCATCACACGGCCGCTATAGATATTCGATAACTGGACCAGTTCCGTCCGCATCACTTCTGATATATCTCCTGTGAGATATCCCGAACTGCTCAACTGGTTACTGAGAATGGTACATTGATTCTGTATCTCCGCAGTACGTACCCTCACTGCGCATTTTTCATAACTGTTCAGGAACACGCCCCGCATGATCAGAACCGGAACGATTCCTGCCAGTGCTACCAGCATAATGATCCTGAATTTCATGCTCCTGAATATATTCTTTTTTAGATATTTTTTAACCCCTGAAATAATAACCAACTCCCCATTTCGTATATACATATTTTGGATCGCTTGGATTTGTCTCTATCTTCTCACGAAGTCTGCGGATATGTACATCTACAGTTCTCGCATCACCCGGATATTCATATCCCCATACAATATTCAGAAGGTTCTCTCTGCTGTATACCTTACCTGGATTCATAGCAAGCAATTCCAGAAGATCGAACTCTTTGGCGGTCAGATTAATCTCTTTCCCCCCGATGATCACACGTCTGCTTTCACAGTCGATCTGCATCTCACCTTTGATGATTACTTTATCATCCTCCTGATTTTTATCACGCTTACTGATCCGGCGTATGATTGCTTTAATCCTTGCTTTGACTTCCAGAATATTAAATGGCTTTGTTATGTAGTCATCTGCACCGTATTCCAGTCCCAGAATTTTATCCATATCATCACCCTTAGCCGTAAGCATGATGATCGGAACATCCGAATATTCCCTGATCTGCTGACACACTTCAAAACCATCATGTTTTGGAAGCATAACATCCAGCAGAATCATATCGTATGCATTCTCTTTTGCCAGTTTCAGTGCCTCTTCCCCATCATATGCGCAGTCCACACTGTATCCATCCTGTTCCAGACTAAACCGGATCCCTTTTACTATCAGTTTTTCGTCATCCACAACCAATATGCGTTTGCCCATGTTCCTACTCCTTATCAAATCTTAATTTGATCTTTTACTTTTTGAAATACACCTTCTTTAATTCCTTCTACTTCCATCAGATCTTCAATCTTCTGAAATGCTCCATGTTCTTCCCGGTAACGCACGATCGCATCTGCCTTCGCTTCGCCGATTCCTGAAAGTGTCATCAATTCGTTTTTTGCCGCCGTATTGATATCAATCTTTCCATCCGATGTACTTCCGGCTTTTTCTGCATTGTCCTCATTCTGCACCAAAGTACCGCCATTATCCATACTGGCTTTTACTTCTTCTTTCGTCGGAACGTATATTTTGGAACCATCTTCGATCACTTCTGCCTGATTGAGTGTCTGATCTGCCGCCTCTTCCGTCAGCCCGCCCGCCATCTGAATGGCTTCAAACAAACGGCTGTCTGCTGTCAGTTCGTATACTCCGGGCTGGTTTACCGCACCGCATACATGCACATAACAGATCTGCAGTTTTTCCCGGTCTGTCTGTTGTTCTTTCTGTCCGGAATTAACAACGGTGTCTGGTTTGTCTGAATCCGTATCATTTCTATTCAACGGAACCAGTTCCGTCTGTCCCTGTGGATTTCCGGCTCTGCAGCCAGTCAGGCTACCTGTACACATGACACTTAACAATACCAGAAAAAGCAGTGGTATCCGGCGTATTTCTTTCTGTATGTTTCTCTTTTCTGTTATTTTGTTTTGTCGTTTTTTTCTACGCATAACTTCTCCTTTACAGTCTGTCGGAAACTGTAAATCCCCGCATATGCCTAGTGAATTAATTGTACTATTTCCATTGAAAAATTGCAACACCAATCAGGGCAATGGACATACCAATAATTTTGCGTATTTCCAGCGGTTCTTTGTCTACTCCAAACAACCCGAGAAGTTCGATCACATATGCTACGATCAACTGCGATATCACGATCAGAAGCGCTGCTTTCGCCGGTCCCAGCGACGCCATACTCTTGATCACAGTCCATGTGATCCCTGCACCGATCACGCCTCCAAGTAATACATATCTGGGTTCCACTTTCCACAATGCGCCAACAGAATCTCTTCCGGCGATAAGCCATGCAACGACACATAACAGGAATGCACTGAACTGCACCCAGCCGTTACTCACCCACATTCCGGTTGTCTTTGTTACCTGCGTATTAAATACTCCCTGTACACTCATAAGCGCTCCTGATAAAAGCGCAATCAAAAAACCAGTCATCTTCATACCTCCTGCCTATGCAGATAATATGTCCCATGACCGGCTTTTATATTCCATTTTTTTACTTTTTACAATGCTTTCTTTAATATCCGGATCATCTCATCCACCTGTTCAAGCTCAATAATAAGCGGTGGTACAAAACGGATCACATCGCTTCCGGCACCAATAATCAGCAGCCCCTCTTTCAAAGCTGCTCCTGTAATATCAGATATAGGTTTTGTCACCTGAATTCCCTGCATCAGACCTTTTCCTTTGACCGCTTTTACAGTATCATATTCTTCCACAAGGTCTTCCAGTTTTTTTGTCAGATATGCGCCAACTTTCTGCACATGTTCTACCAGATGCTTCTTTTCAAATATCTCAATAGTCTTACTTACTGCCGTGCAAGCCAGTGGATTTCCCCCGTAAGTTGTACCGTGATCCCCAGGCTCCAGTGAATATTTTGCAACTTCCTCTGTCATTGCAAATGCACCGACCGGAATTCCACTTCCGATAGCTTTTGCCATAGACATGATATCCGGTTTGATGTCATAAGCCTGCCATGCAAACATAGCGCCTGTTCTTCCCATACCGCACTGTACTTCATCACAAATCATAAGGATTCCTTCTTCGTCACAGAGTTTACGTATTCCTTTCATGAATTCCTCTGTGGCTGCATTGATTCCACCCTCACCCTGTAACGGTTCCAGAATGATCGCACAAGTCTTATCTGTCACCAGTGCTTTCACACTGTCCAGATCATTGTATTGTGCAAATGATACCCCCGGAACAAGCGGTTCGAATGGTTCACGATACGCCTCATGTCCTGTCACAGATACGGCTCCAAAACTTCTTCCATGAAAAGATTCCTTCATCGCAATGAATTCATACCGTCCTGTTCCTTTTTTGTATGCATATTTTCTTGCTGCTTTTAAAGTTCCTTCTACCGCTTCCCCTCCACTGTTGGTGAAGAAGATACGGTCCATCCCTGTAATACGTTTCAGATCTTCTGCTGCCTTTCCGCAAGCCGTATTATAGTACAGATTAGAAGTATGAAAAATCTTATCGATCTGTTCCTTTAACGCATCATTCAATTCTTTATCAGCATATCCCAGCGAAGACACTGCATATCCGGCCGCAAAGTCCAGATATTTTTTTCCTTCTGTATCATATAGATAAGCACCTTCTCCACGCTCTAATACGACCGGAAACTGATTATACGTATGTAACAGCGCTTCGTTTGTCTCTTTCATATATTCATTCATAACTTATTCTCCGTAATAATATCGTTCTTCTATATCATTTTTAATTGCAGTTCCGATACCTTTATTTGTAAAGATTTCAAGAAGCAGACAATGCGGAATTCTTCCATCCAGGATATGTACTCTTGATACTCCGTTCTCAATCGCATCGATACAGTTCTGTATCTTCGGCAGCATACCTCCACCGATATAGCCTTCTTCCATCAGTTTCTTTCCGTCTGATACATTCAGTTCAGAAATCAATGTGGACGGATCCTTTGGATCTTTGTATACTCCTTCAATATCTGTCAGGAATGCAATCTTCTCTGCATTGATTGCTTTTGCTATCGCACATGCAGCATCATCCGCATTGATATTATACGTATTATAGTCATCGTCCAGGCCGATCGGTGCGATAATCGGGAGGAAATCTTTCTCCAGAAGATCGTAGATAATATCTGCATTCACTTCTTTGACATCTCCGACAAATCCGATATCCTCACCGTCTGCCAGCTTCTTGTCTACTTTCAGAAGTCCTCCATCTTTTCCACTGATACCAATGGCTCTTACACCGAGCTGCTCCACCAGCTGAACAAGGCTTTTATTCACTTTCCCAAGTACCATCTCTGCAAGTTCCATCGTCTCTGCATCTGTCACCCGCAGCCCATTGATAAACTGTGGTTCCATGCCGACTTTTCCTACCCATTTGCTGATTTCTTTTCCACCGCCGTGAACAATGATTGGTTTGAAACCGACTAATTTCAACAGCGTAACATCCTGAATGACTCTTGCTTTCAGTTCTTCGTCTACCATAGCGCTTCCGCCATATTTTACTACAATAATCTTACGGTTGAATCTCTGAATATACGGAAGAGCTTCAATCAGTACTTCTGCTTTGTCCAGATATTTCTGCATTGCTTTTTCCATCTTTCAATCTCCTAACTTCTGTAATCTGCATTGATTTCGATATATCCATGAGTCAGGTCACATCCCCATGCAGTTGCTGTCTTGTCCCCCATCTTCACATCTGCAATTGCTGTAACTTCAGTCTCAGACAGGATCTTTGTTGCCTCTGCCTCACTGTAATCTACAGCTGTACCATTTTCAATGATCTGGATTTTTCCTGCTTTGCTTTCGAAAAACAAGTCAACCTTTTCAGGATCGAACTGCGCTCCGGAATATCCCATTGCACAGAGGATTCTTCCCCAGTTTGCATCATGTCCTGCGATTGCTGTCTTTGTAAGATTGGAACATACGATTGATTTTGCAAGTGTCTTAGCCTGCTCTACACTCTCGCATCCGACCGCTTTCACTTCGAATAATGCAGTTGCACCTTCTCCGTCTCCGGCGATTTTCTTTGCAAGGTATTCATTTATCGTATGCAATGCTTCTGCAAAATTCTTATAATCTTCTGTTCCATATGTAATCTCCGGATTCTCTGCCATACCATTTGCCAGTAATACAACTGAGTCGTTCGTAGAAGTATCTCCATCTACAGAAATCATGTTGTAAGTGTCTCCGACATCTTCACTTAATGCTTTCTGAAGTGCATCCTTTGTGATCACAGCATCTGTTGTAATAAATGCAAGCATCGTGCACATATTCGGATGGATCATTCCAGATCCTTTTGCCATACCACCGATCGTAACAGTCTTTCCGCCAACTTCAATTGCAACGGCCAGTTCCTTTGGAAATGTATCGGTTGTCATAATTGCTTTGGCTGCTTCTGTACCATTTTCCAGTGTATCATTCTTCTTACCTGCCAGTACTTTGATTCCTGCTGTCAGTTTGTCGATCGGAATCTGCTTTCCGATCACTCCGGTTGAACCGATGAGGACACCATCTGCAGAAATATTCAGTGCTTTAGCTGCTGCATCTGCAGTATCTTTACAATATCCAAATCCCTCTGCTCCGGTGCAGGCATTGGCGATTCCTGAGTTCACAACTACCGCCTGTGCTTTTGCACCACTCTTTACGACCTGCTGATCCCATTTTACCGGTGCCGCTTTTACGACATTTGTTGTAAATGTTCCTGCTGCCACGCATGGAACCTGGCTGTATACCAGTGCCATATCTGTTCTATCTTTATACTTGATTCCTGCTGCTGTACTTGCTGCTTCAAATCCTTTTGCTGCGGTCACTCCGCCTTTTACCTGTTTCATCTGTTCTTCCACCTTTCTTAATTCTCTTTTCTTATGTTTTGATAAATTCCTTTACTGGATAAACGCCGTGATATTTGCTTCATTCAGTGTAAAATCGTAATAATTCAGATCTTCCCTCTTTGTCCATCCTATTTCGTTCCAGAATGCATTGCCGATATCGTTCTGTGTGAATGCGATCAGGGATACTTTGTTGATGCCTTCTTTTTTCAGTGCCTCCATCGTAAATACTACCATGGCTTTTCCGATGCCTCTCATTCTGTGATTCACATCTACACACACATGATACAGACAGCCCCGTCTTCCATCATGCCCGCAGAGAATCGCTCCGACGATCTTCCCATCTTCTTCGGCAACTACGCTTGTTGTTGGATTTCTTTTTAAGAAACGTTCTATTCCTTCTTTTGAATCATCCACACTTCGTATTCCGAATCCTTTGATGCTCATCCACAGTGCATGCACCTGGTCGAAATCTTCAATTGTCATTACTCTTATATTCATATGTATTATTTTTCTCCTCTGTCTGTATTTTCCGGTAAATCTACGGGAACATCGGTACCAGTTCCAGTCCTTCTGTCTCCGGAAGTCCGAACATCAGGTTCATGTTCTGTACTGCCTGTCCTGCCGCGCCTTTTACCAGGTTGTCGATTGCTCCCATCATGATGATGCGGTTCGTTCTTGAATCGATCTTGAAGTTGATGTCCACATAGTTACTTCCTTCTACCCATTTTGTCTCCGGACAAACATCTTTTTCAAGAACACGGACAAATTTCTCATCTTTATAATATTTATCATAGATTGCTTTCACTTCTTCGTATGTTACATCTTTTTTGAGTGTTGCATATTCCGTTGCCAGGATTCCTCTGTTCATCGGAACCAGATGTGGTGTGAAGTTGATCAGCACTTTCTCTCCGGATGCATATCCGAGCTGCTCCTCAATCTCCGGTGTGTGTCTGTGGCTTGCGACACCGTACGCTTTCATATTCTCATTCACTTCACAGAAAAGGTTCGGTACTTTTGCACCACGTCCTGCTCCGGATGTTCCCGATTTTGCATCCACGATCAGGGTATTCATATCAATGATTCCTTCTTTTGCCAGTGGATATGCGGTCAGGATGGAACATGTTGTATAGCATCCCGGATTGGCTACCAGTCTTGCATTCTTTACATCTTCTCTGTTGATCTCACAAAGCCCGTACACTGCTTCTTCAATATATTGTGGACTCTTATGCTCGATTCCATACCACTTTTCATATATAGCTACATCTTTGATACGATAGTCTGCACTTAAGTCGATAATCTTTGTCTCACTTAAAATCTTATCATTCATCATCGATGCACAGAAGCCTTGCGGCGTTGCTGTGAAGATTACATCTGCCTGTTTTGCAAGTTCTTCCATATTATCATCCAGACATGTTGCATCCACGATCTGGAACATATTCTGATATACATCTGCGTATTTTTTATCTATATAACTTCTGGAGCCGTACCATACGATCTCTGCGTCCTTGTGTCCGGTAAGGATTCTTACCAGTTCTCCTCCGGCATATCCGGTCGCTCCAATAATTCCAACTTTAATCATCTATATAACACCCTTTCCGATATTGAATTTTTATAAATTATTGTTCGTTTTATAGTACCCCAAATTCCTGTGATTGTCTAGTTGGATGGGATTGTTTTTCAAAAATCCATATATTTACTTTTGTGTTGTAAATCATGAACTTGCATAAGTATACATCTTTATTGCATATTATGCAAGCTTTTTTCTTCAAATTGTATTGGGATTTAATTCGGGAAGGCCGTGGATACCCGAACCGGAATAAAGCTTGGAAAGGCGTTCCTGCTCAGGTTCCATCGGCGGGTCAATTCTAAAGGGGCAAAATTCTGCTAAAAGCAGGC